>Ga0172373_10000088_pt1 | contig 128079 bp, 103 predicted proteins | sample Lak10m_2_FD_114546 | JGI IMG/M metagenome (GOLD analysis project Ga0172373, IMG submission 114546) | Freshwater microbial communities from Kabuno Bay, South-Kivu, Congo - kab_092012_10m | ecosystem: Environmental > Aquatic > Freshwater > Lake | place: Democratic Republic of the Congo...
AGTTGTTTGATTTGCTTGCGTCTGTCTTGAGTTTCAGTTTCAAACTCTTGTCTGTTCTTATGCCATTCTTCCTTGACCTCGAGTAATTTTTCTTTTTTTAAAGCTGCGGCTTCTTTTCCGGCTTCCTCGATGATCAGTTTTTTTCTTTCTTCCGCTTCGCCGATCTTTGCCTTACCAACTCTGCTACCCACAAAATATGCGAGCACAAAGCCGACGGCAAAACCAACGATGCTTAATGCGATAATGTTTATTTCATTCATGACTATCTAAACCTTAACATTTCAATGAATGCCTGAGCATGTAAAAATGGAATGAATGCATGCATCCAAACCGATCTATATTGATTGTTGTTTGCAAATAAAGCCGCTTCATACTTTACCGTATCCGGGGATACTTTGCCGAAGACGAGACAGAAGAACTCTCTTCACACACGGTGGGTATCATCCTTCATATATTTTACGTCCACTGAACCCCCATGTTGCATGCCCATGGCATGCGAGGATTACGGTTACCCGTTGAGGCCTGTAATTTATATCAAGAGCCTGATTCCCTATGATTTCATTTATAAGTTCTTTATTATGACGTGTGACAAAAAAGTATGAAGCGGTGATCTTGTTTATTGTCCTTTCATGTGCTGCCTGAGAAACACCGCCATGTTCTCAAGTTCGGAAGCAAGCAAAACGGTATCCTTTTGCAATTGCTCTTCAGCTTGCAATTTTTGTTCTGCCAAATTCAATGCGGCGACTATGGCCTGCATTTGCGTTGATTGATCAAGCATTCCGGATTGAAGCGCTTTGATTTGATCATCAACTTCCTTCGCGGCACGAATCAACTTTTCTTCATCATCGCCACGAAGGGAAAATTCTTTGCCACCGATGGTGACTTTAACTTGTATCGACATTGTTTTTACTCTTTATGCTGTTATTTCAGTGATCGAGAATAGCGCTCAAGAAATGCCTTCTCTTCATCCGATAAACATTCAATGTGATTATCGTGGATTTTTTCCAGAATCACATTCAATGCATCTTCCTCATCCATATCTTCATCCATAATGGAAGAATGTATGTCTTCTCTTTGATCTATGATGATATTGATCATCGCCTTTTCATCTCTTCGTATTGGCTGACTTGCAATTGGCACATATAATGGAAAACCGGATTCAGTGGTTTTGGATCTATCTTCTTCACGAGAAGCAAGGCGAAAGTGAGACCATATCAAACCCGATAGAAGTCCGATCATGATTCCACTTCCCGACTCAAGTGAATATGTATACATCTGCATCATGTTTCCCGAAAACATTGAAGCTCCTAAAAACACGAATCCAAATCCGATAATGCAAGTTGCAATGATACTGATGCGCAATTTTGTCAAGGCGGAGATGATTATCGCCGGAGAACGGACTATGGTCATTGCAATTGAAGCGCTATATAACATGCCAAACAATCCTGCACCCATAGGTGGACACTCAATCGGCATCAATGTATATATGAGCCCAATGATAACTCCGCCAATCAATAATCCGAGCAGAAAAACAGAATCATGCGTCAGTTGTGCAACTTCTCTCCCCAACCAGAAATACATTGGAATTCCCAAGAAAGCAATCCAATATGAATCAACCGCAATCATATGCGTTACAATGCGCCACCATTCATTCCCTTGAATCACTTTTTGGGGAATGAGCGTCAATGAAGCAGCAAGATCACCTATGATGAGTTGTGCAAGAAAGAACAGCGTCATCACGGTGAGCAATAGCATCAATGCAATTGGTCTATGCGCACTCTTTGAAGACATGTCAATCTGCCAAAGAAGCGATCAATCGTTCAACATCAGCCATCGAAACATGTTCATGATAGTCTTCATTGATGGCAATCATCGGAGCACCACCACATGCACCCATACATTCAACTTCCTCAAGTGAGATTTTACCATCAGCTGTCCGCTCATTATGACCGATGCCATATTTATTACACAACTCATGATAAATTTCCTCACCTCCACGAAGCATGCAGGACACATTTGTACAGACCTGAACATGAAACTTACCCATGGGCTTTTTGAAGTACATGGTATAGAATGTGGCAACACCTTTCACATGAGCAAAAGGCAAATTCATCACATCACCCACCATGCGCATGACATCTTCGGAAAGCCACCCGAATTTCTTTTGAGCCATCCATAAAACAGGCATGATGGCTGCTTTTGACTCAGGATATTGAGCTTTAAGGCGTTCGATTTCTGCAAGCTCTTCCTTTGTAAATGCAATCTCTTGTGACATACGGTTTTCTAGGTTATTCTAAGTGTTTCAATTTTGGCAAAAATACAAAACATTAGGCACTTTTTTAGGGACAGATTTCTGATGAAAAAAGAAAGGCCGTCAATTCCGAAGAAATGACGGCCTTTTCAATGATATGGCAAATTTATCGTATGATTACCAATGGCATAAATGAAGGCATTGTATTGGCACCATCAATCTTAACATGGTATTGTCCTAATGGAAGTCCTGAAAGAGGTAAGGAAATGGACTGAATGCCAATCGATCCATGCTGACGTTTATACTCTTGGACTTGTCTTCCAAGAGCATCATGAACCGATATCACAATGGATTGAGAAGGTTGCGCTACCATATATTCCACAATAGCCACTTCGGAAGCGGGATTGGGCATGATACGATTTTCACCTGTTATTGGTTCATCGAGGGATGATGCACCAAGAAGCAGCCAGTTGAATGTTCTTGACATGATATTGGAGCGTTTTGCCTTATTGGACAATCCATCCAGCCCAAATCCAAACAAGACCATACGCGCATTATTGTTTTCCCATCGAATGGCACCGATATCTGTTGCATTATCATCATAGGTGAATATGGGAACAGCTGTACTACCTTGATTCAATGTAAACACATCAGTGAATCTTGTGAATGGGGTCAAAAGTGGATCTTCGAAATTTTCATTCAATGTGGCTTTTACATCACGACTGATATAATCACCTGCTTTTCCATTGAGGACTACAGGATATGCCATGAGGATGTCGCCCGAATTTTTGTCTTGTTCGAAACGCTTCACAGGTGAGCCCGCCTTCAAGGAGACTCCTATTGTTTCATTCAGAAATGCTTTTGCAGCAGTATTATCGGATTTCAATAAGGTTGAAATTTCTTGATCTGAAGCCATGAATACTTTTTTTCCATTTTGCAGCATAGAGGAAATTCCGGACAACAATGATGCATTTTTTGCAATCAAGCCGGCATTCTCATTGTCAACCGTAATCACTGCAACATCAAACATTGATGGAGGATATCCCGCAAGTACTTCTTGATCCATTGGCAATTGTGCCGTTGCTTTGGGTTTTATCTGCTCTAATTCATTGAGATATAACTCATTCATCTTTGGATGTGAACCATACACAACATGCTTGACCAATGGAGACAATGCATAGACTTTGGATCTGAATGTTTTCTTTGCCAAGTTTTGACTTGTTACAACTGCATTGACAATTACTTTTGCAAAGCCCGGATTATCATCGGTTGCCACAGTAACCATTATATCTGAAGAAGCCCCCGGTTCAAGATTTTCTGTTGTTTTGGAAACACTGGCTTTCCATCCTTTAGGCAACAATGATGCTGCTTGATCAACTTCATATGTGATGCTGACGGCTTCTTCATTGATATTCTTCATTGTGATCTTTGATTCGCTCCCCATTGCTGTTGGTTTCTGAAATTGATCCACAATTCCTGATTCAACTGCCACGGGTTTAAGTAATCCAATTTGATAGGAATTCAATACTTCTCTGGCTGTGATGGCTGCACCATGTTTTTGAACCACACCCACAAGCTGCAGATTGCCTTCATCAAAATTCGCCGGAACGGTATATGTGAAGTTGGCTGTATATTTTTCACCTGTACTTGTTACTGCAGGGATGCTGTTTTTGATTCCCCATACACCTGCAGGGTAAGATCTTACTACTGAACGATGCTCATAACCTACGATTTTCGCGGGCTTATTAAAGTAAGGATGACCTTTGAACGATGCATTTCCACTGATATAATTACTTTGATCATAACCCGATCCTGTGCCGGATACATTGTCCTCTACAACCATGAGATTTAAGCGCAAGTCACCATTCATTGATTTTACAAATGTGGCTTCAACAGTTGCCTTCAATAAACGAGTCGACTTGTCAAAAGATACATTGGTGATGTTCACATCAATGTCACTTCCTTTGTTCATTTGCGACAAAACATATTCTTTCCACTTTTCACGGCTTGTGCCAACAGTGGCTTCTCCTGGAAATGTTACTCTGTCTATACTACCGCTTGGATAAAAGGGGACAAGAGTTTTGATTGAATCAAACACTTTGGGAATTTCCATATCATCTCCTTGATGCACCTTCACACCAATGACATTTTCCGGAAATTCTTTGATGAGTTCATCCATGACCACACTTCCATCAACGCACCATCCGCACCATGCGCCGGTGTATTGTTCAAGCAAAACGCGCTTCACCGGTTTTTGGGCTTGAACTGAAACTACAAAGCCCAAGCAGAAACATAGTGCAAGGGCAAAACGAGTAAAATTATATCGCATGTCAACTCCATATGAATACTAATCATTGGTTGGCAAACTATAAAAAAAAATGGGATTGCAAATCATATGCAATCCCATTGATCGAAAAAAACTCGAATTTATCTGTTTATCATGACAGGCATAGTTTGAGTTTTGCCATTTGAACCAGTTACAACCAAGCGATATGCACCTGGTGTGAGACCATTGTTCTTGATCATATAGCTGTTCATGCCGGTGGATACCGGAACAGGCATGCTTGTTTGAACATTTCTTCCGAGCATGTCTACAAGGTTGAACGTGACATACTGTGTTGAAGGATCAGAAATCATGAATTGAACAGTGGCTGAACCGGAGAACGGGTTTGGCTGAAGCAACATTGACAAGTCAGAATCTTCTTCAACAGAAGAAGCATTACTAAAGAGCCAAGTATATGTTCTGTCCATGATTGTATTCTTCACTTCTTCATCTGAAATGCCATCCATGTCAAATGTGAACATCACCAATTTTGCATTACCTTCTTGCCAGCGAATTCCTGCAACATTATCCGCATTTTCATCCATGTACAATACAGGTGTTGCCTTGCTATCAGGATTAACTGAGAGTGCATCGGTGAAATACAAGAATGGCTCTGCATTAAGGTTGGTGACATCATTCGCCAAATAATCGATTCCATTACCGATCACATCATCTTTCACGCCTTGTAATTGGAATGGAATTGTACCGGTGATTTGACCATTTGCATTTGTCTGAAGACGGAGCACAGGATCATTGGTCACTGTCACACCCAATTTAGACTCGAAGAATGACTTTGTGGCATTTGTCGCTGATGTAGACTTAATTCCTAAATAAGTTTCTAAGCCACCTGCTATGAATACCTTCTTGCCTGCATCAAGCATTCCGCTTATTTGTGCAAGAATTGCAGGATTTGTCCCAAGGGAACCTCTACCATTATAATGCACCGCAAAGATTGCAGCATCAAATGTTGAGGCAGGATACATTTCCATGAAACCTGCATTCAATGGTAAATCAATTGATTTGGATTTGAATTCACCACCACGATTTCTGAGTGGTTGTGCATAATTTTCATTCATGCGAGGATGAGCATTGTACACTGCATACTTCATACCTGGAGTCATATTATATGCATAACCTCTGCTGACACGTCCGATCACGCTTGGATCTTCAGAAACTGCATCAACAGCGATAACAGCATAGCCCTGATTTCCATCTGTGTTCAAAGTGACATTTGCTTTTGCAGTACCATTTGCAGGTAGTGAGATAGTTGCCGGCTCAATAGTGGCATCCCATCCATCAGGAATCATTGAATTTTCTGCATCTACGCTCAATGTGACGGATGCAGCAGCAGATGAAAGATTTTTGATTGTGATTTCAGTGCTGCCTTTTGAACCTTGAGCAACAAGCATTGCCGGCTTTTCAATTGAAGATTCAGTCTTAACGATGGCTTTTGTCAAACCTACTTCATTTGCATTCAGCATGATTTTCGCATTGGCAGCAGTACTAAATTTTTGAACGGTGCCTACCAATGTGATATTGTCTGCTTTATATGAAGCAGGCAATGTATAACTGAATTTTGCTGTGTATGGAGTTCCTGTTTGTGCTACACCGGGAATGATCCCTTTCACACCCCATACTCCACCTGCATAAGAACGAACTACTGAACGATGCTTATATCCTGTGATGGTTGCTGGCTTTGAATAATAAGGATGGCCTACAAATCCTGCATTATTGGAAATGAAATTCTTCTGATCATAAGCTGCACCGGTACCTGTAACATTGTCTTCAACAACAATCAAGTTGATGCGAAGATCACCGGAAGCAGATTTTACGAATGTTGCTGTTACATCTGCAGTGATTTTTCTTGTTGAAGGGTCAAAGTTCACTTTGGTGATTTCAATACCCACATCAGCAGTCATTGCCATTTGTTGACGTACATATGTTGACCACAAATTACGACCAATACCTACAGTCTGTTGTCCTGAAAACAACATGCGATCGATTGCACCACTTGGATATCCGGCAACGAATGAGCGAAGCGTATCAGCCATCACTTTTGGAATTTCCATGCCATCGCCTTGATGCACTTTCACCGCAATCAATTGATTGGGATATTGCGCAAGAAGATTGTCAATCACAACTGAACCATCAACGCACCAACCGCACCATGCGCCGGTGAATTGCTCGAGAAATACTCTTTTGACAGGTCCTTGTGATTGAGCCGAACCCGTAACCATAAAAAGTGCAAGAAGCATTGCTCCAAGACCACGTACGAAAACATTCATGATGTTTCTCCAATAATTACTCAATTGATATAACTTACTTACATCGTTTATCTCACAATATTAACAGGAATATGAACTCCTGTACCTTCGAGTGAACGAACAACCAATCTATATGCACCGGAAGCAAAATTTGATACAGGGATATTTACAGAATGATTGCCCGGTTCAAATGTGCCTTGGGAAACTTTCGCAACTTCATTTCCAAGAGCATCATACAATGAAATGGTCAGCAATTGTGGTGCATTTCCTTTCACTGAAAAATTCACCACACCACGATCGGAAACCGGATTGGGTTGCATGGTGACACTCAGTAAATCATTTGATTGTTCAGCCAATTCTTCATCAACGGATGTTGCCGAACCTGTGAGCAACCAGTTCACGGACTTACGGAGAATTTCCTGTTGATTTGCGGCAACATTCAAAATCTCAAGTGGGAATGTAACATATACAACTCGTGCATTGCCAATTGTTGCATGAATACCTGCAATATCTTTTTGATCTGAATCATAATAGATGAAAGGCGTAGCAATATTTGGATTTGTGATTTTGATGATATCGGTGCTTGATACATAAGAACCCGCAAAGAAATTTGCAGCAGTGAATGCATTGGCATTGATTACAGCATTATTGTTCAATCTGTTACCAATAACATTATTAGCAATTCCTCTCATGGTAAAAGGTGTAATTACAACTCCGCCTCCTTGATTTTCGAGTCTCGATTTGTTTGATCCCAATTCAATACCGATTTTATCGAAAAATTCCTGAACCAATGGTCCATTGCCAACGCCGGCAAATTGATTTTGAGGATATCCTTCATCAAATGCCCAGCTAAGCCCTGCATTGGAGAAAATGAGAATTTTCTTTCCTTGATCAATGAACTCTGACAATTTTTCAACAGGATTACTGAAATTAAATTGTGGGTCCAAGTATAATGGCTGGGTTCCCATTGGAACAATGAATAAATCTGATTGTTCAACAATATCCTGGAATTCAGTGAATAAACCACCAATCCAAGGCATTGTGGAGGTTCTTGCCAAGATATTGTTGGCAATACCTTTTGTATAAATTCCTTTTCTTGTGAATCCGCTAAATCCGGAAACAAAATTCTTGGTGTTATATGAAAGAACGCCTATGATGTTTCTGGAAATCGGAATATTGAATGCATCCGTATTTTTTGTCTTTGCGGCGATTGACGGCGTATAATATGCAGACTGATCACCCGGAGTTACATTCACAGTAACCATCATGTCTTCACCGGGTACTTTTGTAACTTCTTTTGGCTCGATGGTAACACTCCAACCTGCTGGGATGGGATTTCCTACCGTATCAACATAAATTGAAACAACAGCTTCTTGATCTTCAAGACTCGTCACAACTGCCACTTCCTTTGAAATCACTTCTCCGGGTGTGGCTTTGAAATACAAAGGCTGAGAAGTGTTAACTGCTGCAAGAACTTCGGACTTTGCGGATGTTTCTGCCTGAAGCACGTCTTTTGTTTCGTCATTTTGCACAAAAGCAACGCCATAGAGATATTCTGTTTTGAATGCACTTGCGCCACTCGAAGCAGGAGTGAATGTAAAATTGAATTCTTTGGTCTCACCTGCTTTCATGTTCAATTCAATGCCATTGGTATCGAGCTGACCTGCCACATTAGACATTTGGCGAGCGATATAACGAAAATCCAATTGAGCATTTGTACCTACCGTGCTTGATCTTCTATAATATTCCCCAATAACCAATTTGAGTTTTTCACCTTGCAATGCAACACTGGAATTGACCGTAACCTTGAATGTGACATTTGCTCCACTTTGTTGTTGCTGAATGGTCAATGTGATGGGCGAATCACCGGGAATAATGGCTGTTGACCAACCCAAAGTATCGGATGGATCACCATTATTGTATGATTGATTGTCTGAACTTGCAGGGACTTGTCCATCTACAACCAATTGCGCCAATGGCTGTTCCTGCAATCCATAATATCTGTAACGTGCATTGTTTAGTGCAGGATTTGCTCTGTGAATCGCATCCAACAAACCAAATTGGCCTGTATGATAGGTGAGCACGATGGCACTTTGCTTTATGCCGGAGGTCTCGTAAAAGGCCAAGAAATTGTCGTCTCTGTCTTCTGCATAGGTTGCATTTGTATTGACAAAACGCTCAATCAATGACTTTTTTGGTGAGTCTGCCTGTGCATGTGGCAATGACATTGACATGAGTGCGATAATCATCGCAAAATGAAACAAGTGTTTCATGATAACACCTTTAATTGTTATTTGGTGGAAATGATAATCAATTTGGGAATGAACTTAGGGTACTATGCGAGGCCAAAAATAGAGAAAATTGTCTTGTTTTTGGCATAGTTTGGATGAATTTCCAAAAAAAAGCGCTGAATCTTCAAACTTTATCAATCTTACCATTCAAAGACAGATAAGGAATGAGAAAGTCACTACTGGAGAGCAGTCAATAGATGGTTCCATCTTGCTGATGTTTCGACCTTTTCTGTTCAATTTTCGCCAATTTTTCACGAACAACTTTTTCAAGAGAGATACCTCTTGCATTGGCATAATTATGAAGTGCTATGTACACATCTGCAATTTCGGATTCCACATCTTCAAGGGATATATCTTTGCCTTTCCAGAGCTTTTTCTCCAGATTGGCCAATTCACCGGCTTCACCGCATAATTCCAAACAAAAGAACTCAGGGCTTCGCTGGATGAAATGTGTGTCCTGATATGCTCGAAATGCATCTTGAATATCTGTTCCTTTGCCATGAATAGTATCAATCAGAACTTTTGCTTCATCAACCATGAGATCACCTTTTCTTGGATTGTGTCTTGGGTGGCGTCTTCCCCGAAAACATTTCAATTTCGGTGTCAATCACATATTGAACCCATTTTGCATTCTCCGGCTTGCCAATCTTATTGAATGAAGCAATGAGATAATCGCCCATTCTTTGTCGAATTGTAAATCGTTCTTTTTCATTACGCACTTGCATCCAGGCATGCTGATCAAAATAGGGATGCAATTGTTCCAATACTTTTTTGGGCTTTTGCGCAGTGTCAGCAGCCAATGCATTCAATACTCTATTCAATTTACCAGCAGGATCTATGCTTTTCTTCGCATAGGAAGAATCCTTCTTTGCCATGAATGCATTGAATCGCTCAATCTTGCTTTTCAATTGTTTGATTGATGCAGAATCATTGAAATTATAGACCTTATACTTGATGCCTGTTTCAGGACGCACTCTGACAATAATGGATGATGCATCTTTTGGAAATCCTGCTTTATTCAAGTCATAGACAATCCCCTTGATTCCCTCAACGCTCAAATTGGAATGCATGAATGCCAACCCTCCACGGATAAGGACTTCACCCATCAAACCATCAGCCTTGCTGAAATGTCGCAATATCATCTGACGAATGTATTGTCCTTGATTGAAGCAGCGCTGATAATCATCTCCGCCCAATCCCTTTCTTGACCTCAAAACCTGCAATGTTGATTTGCTATCACGTTGTCCAAGCAATTCGATGATACCCATTGCTTGAGAAAAACCAAGTTGAATCCAATACTTCACCGGGCCTACTTTCGCGATTTTGCCAGCCTCTCGCAAATATGCTTTTGTTCCCTTCATTGCATGGACGATGGTGAGTTTGTTCTGTGTTGAATCTTTCATGCCTGCATCAGCCGGCGTATCCCTCGGAATCGAAACAATCTCTATGTAACCGCTGTCTGGTACAATTGAAAGAATATGATTTGCATCAGCTCTTCTGGAAACCGTGCCCATGCGTGCATCAACACCAATGATGGCTATATTGATTCTTCGAGCAGATGCCGGTATTTTTTTCAAAGTATCTTTTTGATACAGGAAGCCGGCTTCACCATCACTCATATGTTGCAAGAAAGTTGAATCCTTGAGAAATTGATTTTCAGCAACAGACAACTCTTCCTCATTTGGATTTGTTTCAACTGTGTCTTGCTTTGTTGCAATAGAATCGATGGCCGGAACCGTGCTGATTTCTTGTGTTTTTGGTTGCTCAAGGAGGTGATATGCCATCCATGCCGAGAAAAAGAAAACAAGCACAAGGAGGACAATTCCTGTTCTTTTTACTAAATTCATGCTCAATGTTTATGTTGATTTGACCCAAAGACCGGGAAAAAGGACATTATTTGAAATACATTCCCCATGAAAAAAGGTCCGAAAGACTTAAATGGGCGTGCAATGTTACGGAATAGTAATCAAAACACCTAATTGACCAAATGCATCGTAAAACCTTGTCATATATGCTTTTTATCACCGCAGGGATGGTCTCTGTTTCACTGGTTTTGTTTGGCATAACCCCAAGCTTGATTATACAGAGATCATGGAAACTTGCCTTTCCTGATAGCTCAAGCACCATAAGCGTTGCGGATACCACAGCCAAACCAAAAACTCAAAAGCAGGTGGACAAAGAATTGAACACCGCTTATATTTTTGATCATGTCATAGAAGAAATGATAAAAAGGGAATATCATACGCTGCCAATCGGTGAATGCATGGGGAAAATAGGAAGCATGTTTATCGGTACTCGTTATGTGGGAGGTACCCTTGAACTGCAACCCGAACGGTGCATCATCGATCTGAATGGCTTGGATTGCGTCACGTTTTTTGAAAACACTTTGAATATTGCCAGAACAGCAAAAATCAAAGAACATGAATTGGCTGCCAATCAAAATGCATTGACATTCAGAGATGTAGTAGATCAATTGGAGTATACTCGATACAGAGACGGCAATATGGATGGATATACCTCCAGATTGCATTATACCTCAGAGTGGATTATTGACAATGTAAAAAAAGGGGTTGTAAAGGATCTAACGAAAGATTTAGGAGGAAAGCCATTCCCGGTCAAAGTTGGATTTATGAGCACCAATCCTCAATATTATCCTCAACTTGTTGCAGAACCAACCCTGGTAAGAAAGATTCAGGGCATCGAAGATCAAATAAATGCACAAAAACATTGGTATATCCCGAATGCACAAGTAAAAGAAATAGAGAGCAAATTGCAAACCGGTGATATCATTGCAATTGCCACAAACAAAGCAGGTCTTGATTATTCCCATACCGGGATGATCATCAAGAATGCAAAAGGCATGGCTCTGTTTCTCCATGCTTCATCAGGAAAAAAACGCGTCTATCTTGACAAACGCATTTCATCGTATTTGGCAGAATCCTCAACCAGCATCGGTATTTCGGTATTACGTCCCATTGATCCAAATCATGAAACAGATGAAACAAGCGAAGAAGATAGCGAGAACTAACCATTCAATCTTTTGGTGGTGCAGTAAATAAGCCCTATATTTGTAATCCTTACCGCGGGGTAGAGCAGTTGGTAGCTCGTCGGGCTCATAACCCGAAGGTCGTAGGTTCAAGTCCTGCCCCCGCTACAATAACAATCCTTTGCTAATTCAAGCAAAGGATTTTTTTTACCTGCATGGCTAGATACTCTTACTTTTCAGGGTCTTCTTCTCTGCCGAACCAGACAACCGCATAATTTTTATATAATCCAATACCTATGGCATTCCATTTTTTAGTCCAAGGTCCTTGATTGATTATGACTTGATCGTGATGATAACTTCCCTTCCATATCTCCAATGCTGACATAGCATCGATACCCGCGCTTGACCAGCTCGCAATTTCATAACCATTTCCTTGATAGCGCGTCAATTCTCTTGGTTTGGACCACATGCATTTCGCTTCAGCATGATCGGAGGTATAACAGCAAGCAGACCAATTTCCCTTGTTTGACCAACTATGACTATTGCAGTCACCGGCATCCGGACCATGTTGCATCAAATCGTGCACATGCAAATTCGCCACATAAGTAAGCGATGTAGAAAGCGGAATATCAGGCAAATCCAATTGCCTCCTATATTGCATGATCAATGAATAGAGTTTCCTCTCCTCAGCATCGGCAATTGCAAAATTCTCTTTGGATGTTTGACCGGATTCATCCCGTTTCGTAAAATCATACCTTGCTGATTGATCCGAATTGAATGTGAATGTTATATTCCCTTTCATGATAATGTGTTCTTCGATTGGATTGAATTTCCATTTCTTCAATGCTTTTAACGACACCCCTTCCAAATTTGGATTGCCTTTTGATAGTGGCTTCATATCTCCGATGCTTCCATCGGGCAGCACTTCAAATTCAATCAAAATCTTTACTTGCTTCTCCAAGCCACTGTTACTTGGTGGAAGAACCTTACTCAACACAACTCTATCATTCATTTGCATTTCTTGTCCAATAGCAAATGCACTAATAAATAAATGCAGTAAGAATGCACATAAAACCCTGATCAATGGCAGAACACATCTTCTTGAATCAATGAAAAAAGTCATGAAGGAATATAGATTGTGAAGTTAGAACACTTGAATTGTCATAATATAAGAGTAAAGACAAACACTTCATTCTGTCTTATCAAACATATAGCACACTCATTTTCGAAAAGCAAAAGACTGAATCATATTTTTTTATACATTTTTATTATTATTCATACTTTGAAAATGCAGCTGACAATATCGGTCTGGAATCCTTATTCTCATTGATTTACAATATTATTAACTTATTCCGTTAATGGTATTGAACTATTTTTTAATTCATGCATGGCTGATACTCAGGGGTTCAGCAAAGGAGATGTACTATGGAAAAGGCAAGAGGCATGGCAATCATTGTTCTTATGGCATTATTGGCAGGGTGTGCGACACATGTTCCCTATCAGGGTGGACCATTCATAAAATGGGAACATAATGGCGTGATCAATTCATTCGACAAAGCTTCAGCCTATACAGCCACATTCATTGCAAGAAGCATCGGGGACGATATGCCTATCGTTGAATTTGAAGGCAAACAAGTATCATATGATCCAATCGGAATGGTTCAGGATAATTCCGGAATCAAAGCATTTAGGGTAAGGCTTCCGGGTCCATTGTCTGAGGGAACATACACAATGAGCGCCAAACAAACAGTGAATGGTTTGACAGCACAAGATAAACTCACGATGCACATCTTTCCAACACGTCTTGCAGAAATACAAACTTCCGAAGGAGAGACAATTCGAAGCGAAGAGGAAATCACCGGTTTGATCAAAAGTCTATCCAAGGGTGATGCAGTTGAGTTTTGCGCCATTCCAAGTTCGGGGCATACCATACCCACAAATCAGTTCAGAACATTCATAAAAGGCACAGCGAAGGAACTTCCAATCATTGGCTTGCATGTTCATTTTGCTGACAATTATTATATCGGTCCTAATGCAATGAATATTGGAGCACGAATCATCTGGCAAGATCCCAATGATCAATCCACAGTTGTGCAATTATTCCCGACCGATGGTTCTGAATATCTTGAATCAATACCAGGGTTAAAAAGACCACGCATAGTCTGTGGTGATATTTCTCGAATTGTTGATGAACAAGATCCTGTCTTCTTCATTGCTTGCGAAGTAAAAGCTCCGATTTATCTTGATATGACAACGGTTGTCAAAAATGTAGCGTTTGAAATCAAAGAGCAAAACATCAAGGGATATACAGTCATTCCTTATGGCATACCGCAATTGGTAAACGGAAAATGGCAAATGGGTTTTAAACTCGATGGATTGCTTCCTTTACCAAGAGGAACAGGGGGAACCATCAACCTAAAGATCAAAGCAAGCGCTGTAACTCCAAGCGGAGAAACATCACCGGAAATGCTCAAATCCTGCAAATTCAATGTTGTATATTAACAACTTCCATCGGGGACATATCATGAACACCATCATTAAATATCTTGGCATCTGCGCTTGCATTGCGCTCTACTTCTCACCGCCAATCAAATGCGGAAACAACAATCCCGAAGCGCAAAGAGTGCTTCAATCATTGAACGCGAAGTCATTGTCCAAAGCTCGCGTGTATAAAATCCTGATCGATGCAGAACAGGAAGTGGAATGTTTCAGAACATTCAATATCATTGAGCCAAAGCCTACATTTGAAGCCAGGAAATCCAAGAAGAAAGATATCATTTCAGAAGCAATGGATGAAGGCGAAAAAGATCTTGCGGCTTATCTCAAAGCAAATGGAGGTGGTTCGATGAATGAATTCGATGCGGCTTATGCTCGATTTTACCTTGAATACCAAGCATGGAAGAGTGCCAGATTCAATGTGATCTATGTTGTTACAAATCACAAGAACAACACAGATTGTTCAATTCTTGGGGCTGTCACGGGTTTTTCTTCACAGGATGCGCAACAACAGAACAAGGTTGATATCAGAAACATATATACGCCAAAAGAATTGGATTCAATGAAATGGACAGGAATGGTTCCCGGAGCACTTAGTGATGAACTCAAGCGCATCATCTTTCGCTTGGATGCAGAAGAGATCACCACATTGCCAACCAAGCTTTCTCGAAAGCAGATAGATGAATTGGAAAGAAGTCGATTGGCGCATGCGGTCGAAGGTAATGCGAAAGACATACAAATCTTCAGTATCCCTCATGAACAATTTCAGCTGATTCATGCATCACTTGTTCCGTCTATTCCAAGTATGTCTGCAGAGGCGAATGCATCCAAAAAGAAAGACATCATCATGGAAGGAGTTGATGAAGGCGAGGCAGACATTGCTATGTACATCAAACTCAATGGTGGAAGCCAGATGAATAACAGCGATCGTGAATTCGAACGGTATTATAGGATGCTTCAGAAGTATACTGACAATACATTCGAATCAGCATATGTAGTCACGAACAAGAAATCTTCATCAATGAAAATCCTTGGTTTGCTTTTGAGTGGTGTGTGTATTCCGCCAACAAAGATTGCAGATTGTCTGCATAAACCAAAAAAGACCCTTCTTGCCAAGGAATGCTCAATGACAAAAGCAGCATCACATGAATACTCACTTTTAGATTTTTTGAATAAGCTAATCGCCGATTCAACATGCAAGAATGTATATCCATAAAAAAACTCCGCAGGTAATCTGCGGAGTTTTATATTATTCAGTGATATATCTTTTCAGCCGGGTCACATAGCCATTCACCCATCGGGCCGTCGGTTCATCGTATCTGCCATAAGTCATGGAATGAGCAAGCATACCTAAACTCGGTACATAATGATCTATGCTTTCTTCCATTCCTGCATTTGAAATCTGCCCACTTGAAACAATTTGATATTTTAATGTGGATCTGAATTTCCTTCCACTAACCTGCAATGTATCCACCATAAAAGACTGATCACCAAAATATGTATGCTTATACATGTACTCAAGCGACCCTCTTTTACCGGGAGCAATGTCAATCGTTGTTTTGATTGTATCATTCGTCTCCGCCAGCGTTGTCATTGGCACCTTTACCCAAATTGAAGATGAGCCAAGAGTGATTCTTTTGAGCAGATCATAATCATTGCTGATTGAAAAATACTCAATGTAGCTGGTATCGGGATATTGCGATCTAACAACATAGACATTTGATTTGCCAAACAGAATCGTGTCGGCACTCAAAACCACGCTGGTGAACTCTCTGCCGGTTCCCGAGACGCGATTCTCAAATCTATCGATCTCATAACTTTCATAGTAAAAAGTACTTCCGCTAACCGGTCCTTTTATTCGCATTGACCCGGGACCAAGCACTCCGCTGCCTTCACAGCCCCAAAACATCAAAGCAAGAAACAAACCTAAACATAAACGCATACATCACCCATAGAGAATGTCCATAATCACAGGCAATATACTATTTTGCAGTCAATGGTTCATGTGCTTGAAATCTAGTTTATTCATCCTTTTTGCATTAGAGTTTATTGATATGAACACTGCCACTTATTTTCTACTCAGTATAATGCTGTTCACAACTTCATTGAATTGCACCGCTGAAAAACCCCAACCTATTCCCATAGGCACGAAGGCACAAATACAAGAGCCAAAAACAGAAGAGATTATCATCACGGCTGTTGGCGACATAATGATGGGAACAAATTATCCCAATGAATCTTCCATGCCGCCTCGTGATGCTTATTTACTGAAGCCCGTAACAGAAGCTCTAAAAAAAGGAGATGTGATCTTCGGAAATCTTGAAGGCCCCGTTTTGGATAGTGGAGGAATCCCAAAATCTTGCAGCGATCCAAGCACTTGCTATGTGTTCAGACAACCTTCTTATTTCGTGAGGGAATTGAAAGAAGCAGGTTTCAATATGCTCTCGATAGCAAATAATCATGTCGGGGATTTGGGAGAACCCGGAAGAATCAACACTGTTTCCATTCTTAAACAACATGATATTCGGTTTGCGGGTCAGACATCATGTCCTTGGGACACGCTTCGAGTAAAAGGACTACTCGTGGGTATGACCGCATTTGCACCGAACAAAGGATGTCTCAACATCAATGACAAACAAGAAATACAAAAGATTGTAAAAAAACTTGATTCATTTTGCGATATAGTGATAGTTTCATTTCATGGCGGAGCGGAGGGTCAGGCACATACACATATACCGCGCAAACATGAAATGTTTTTGGGACAAGATCGAGGCGATGTCCATGCATTTGCACGTCAAGCAATTGATGCCGGAGCAGATGTGGTATTGGGTCATGGACCACATATCACGAGAGCAATAGATCTTTACAAAGGAAGATTCATTGCATATTCAATGGGTAATTTCTGCACCTATGAAAAATTCAATATCAAAGGCATTTCTGGAATGGCTCCAATCTTTGCTTTACGCGTGACAAATAATGGCGAATTCATTGATGGCACTGTAACGCCTACCAGACAATACGGAAGAGGCGGCCCTGTGATTGATGAAGAGAATTCGGTGATAGAAGAAATCAAGCGATTGACAAAAGAGGACATTCCTGAGATTGACATTCACTTCAAGGAAAGAATATTCACGATACAGCTTAAGTGACATGGTATATTATCGCATTTCCCACAATACATCTCTGATTTTGACTTGCTGAATCAATCCCAATCGTATAATTCTATCCAACAACTCTTTGTAAGAGATATTTTGATTGGTGCATATCTTTGGGAGCAACGATTTGCTAGGGTCAAGGTTTGGCAAACTGTTTATGTCCAGTACAAATATGTCTCCGGAATCAGTCATCCTCACATCAATCCTACTCATGAATGAAAGACCTAAAAATCCATGAATTTTAAGAGCTGTTTCTTTGAGCGACAATAATGTCTCATCCTGTAGATTGGGAACATATATTTTCTCAGTAACAAGATTCTTTTGTCCAAGAATAAACGCACCATTGTAATTGACCGGAATAATTTCAACGGGCATAAGTGCTTCATAATGCATACATTCAGAATCGGGTATCACTGCAATTGAAAATTCTCTTCCTACGATATATTGCTGTATAATCACATCAGGTTGTGAATTGAACAATGCAACTTTCGCATCTTCAGAATTTAATAATGAAATACCTCGATGACAACTTCCATATCGAGGTTTTTGAACATATATGACTTCCTTTTCAACCAATTGGACTTTATCAAGTATTGATGGTGTCAGTAAACCGAGCATCGAACATATTTTTGGAAGAAGTGCTTTGTCTTGAGCAATTGCCATTGCCTCAGGATGAGAACTTGTGTGATTAATATTTTGTGTGGTAAGCCAAGTGCTTACATCCACTTGATTTATATCTCGAAGACCATAGCATAAATTCAACACAATGTCGAATTGTTTTAGGTTCATGATTTCGAGCGCTTCAAAACCCTTAAATTCAATAATGGATGCATGAACAAAATTTGGAAGATTTTCCACAATACAAGAAATTGTATGATAATTGATGTTTTCTTTCCAAGGAGTTAATTCCGAAGGACTGAATAGTAAGGCAAGGTTAACTTGTTTCTTCATTTGAATCATGACTATGGTTTGTAATCGATCACAATATTAACTTTACCAACATTAGCAGATTGTTATCTTTTAACTTGAGTACATGAATTCTAAGTGATTCTCTAGATTGCTCATGTTGTTGTTTGTTGATTCAACTCTACCATCATTTTCTCACATACGATTACTCGCATATATGATGAATTCCAGAACCCTTCATTCCATCATTCCACCACCTCCGCCTCATTTTGTTGGAGATGGTTTTCGAGTGCATAATTTCTTTCCTTCGCATGTGCATGGCGGAATGACAAAGACCGATCCTTTTTTACTATTGGATTATGGTTCACCTCATTTTTTTGATCCAACCACTCATCAACGAGGAGTTGATGTTCATCCACATCGGGGTTTTGAAACCGTTACCTTCGCTTTCAAGGGAAGTGTTGCTCATAAAGACAGTTCCGGTGGTGGAGGAATCATTTCGGAAGGAGATATTCAATGGATGACTGCAGGTTCCGGTGTTCTACATGAAGAATTTCATACCGAAGAATTTGCAAGAACCGGAGGAGAGTTTCACATGGCTCAATTGTGGGTGAATCTTCCTGCAGAGCATAAGATGACAAAGCCGAAATATCAAGCAATCAAGCATAAGAGCATTCCTCGATATAGTGATGCTCATTGCGAAGTGGAAGTAGTGGCGGGTTCTCATGGAAATGTAAAGGGAATTGCCTCCACATTCACGGAAATCGACATGCTGATTGTTTCGCTCAAAAACGGTGGAAGATTTGAACATGAATGTCCTTCATCTTATACAGCCATCATCCTCAACATTGAAGGAGAGGCAATCATCAGCGACAATCATGATTTTCCCGTTCATCATTGTGCTGTACTGGCCAATGACGGAGAACTCATTCGCATACACGCAAAAGAAGATGCTCGTTTATTGGTACTTGTGGGAAAACCAATAAGGGAATCGATAATTGCGGCAGGACCATTCGTCATGAATACGAGAGAAGAAATCATGCAGGCTTATCATGATTATTCATCGGGTATTTTTGGTACTTTGTGATTAGTTCAATAATCGTGAAAGAAAAGTCCCCGGCCTTATGCATGACTTGAATTCCTCCATCGGCAATGTATATCGAACGGGATACATCAGATATTCACACTGTTCATGCATTCCGAAAACATTCAAATAATCAAATGTTATGGATGTACGATTTGGATACAGAACGATATTGTCGAGATGTAATTCCTCATCCAAGTTCATTCCGCAATCCGTCATGGTTGCAAGTTCATCTTCACCATATTGCTTCAGTTGATTCAGTGCTTCTTCTTCAGCATGTGCATCCGCTGCTATCTTGGTTTTTGCAAAAGCATGGTCAATCAGATAATCAGTCATTTGTATTTCCTTGTTTTTCATGAGATCAATCACATGAAATGAAATCCAAGGTCGATGATTGTCGATGCGTTCTCTATACACTTTGATTGATGCAATGCCTTTTCTCACCATGAGATATTGTATATCTGAAACACTGTCTTTCAATCCCTTCCCTTTTCGCAAAATGGCCGGATCTATCTGTAGATGCATTGACTTGGCATATGAAGTGTCTGTTGGGAATAATACGATATCGGCTCCATATCCCTTGGAAGGTTTCCAAAAACCCGCCAATCCTTGATCAATTATTTGCAAGGAGAATTGTTCTTTGACTGCTGTCTTTCCGGACATCACCCTTAACTTGATTCCATTTTTTGTTTTTTCCCCTTTCAACAGAATTGTATCCACATCCATGCGATTCACATACCAACCGGCATAGGATCCGGTGGTGATTTCATGTATTTCCATCCATATTGGAGTGATGGGCCCTGTGCTATCCGGATCCATCCAACCTTCATATACTTCACAAAGCAAGGTATATGGTGAAAAAGCGGCTAATATCAGCCCTGCGAGAACATGATAGATGATTTGCAGTGGTTTCATTGCGATGGTTTTCCCCATTGCTTTACGGATTATCTGAATTTTCACGAATTTGCAGTCTGCAATTTGCATGAATTATCATCCTTAAACAACTAGACATCACAAGCAATGAAAGAAACTCCCTTGATGCGTCAGTATAAAGAAATGAAGGCAAAGAATCCGGATGCGGTGATGTTGTTCAGAATGGGTGATTTCTTTGAGACATTCGAAGATGATGCCGTCATTGCGGCACGTATATGCGGAATAACCCTCACAAAGAGAAATAATGGTGATGCCGGCGAAGTGCCTCTTGCCGGATTTCCGCATCATCAGCTTGATACATATCTTCCCAAATTGGTTAGGGCGGGTTATCGCGTTGCCGTTTGCGAGCAAGTTGAGGACCCCAAGCTTGCAAAAGGAATTGTGAAAAGAGATGTGATTGAAGTTGTCACACCCGGAATAGGATTATATGACAAGCTTCTTGATGCGCAGAATAACACCTACATCGCATCACTTTCTGTTCACACGCATAAATCTGGGTTTTTGGTATATGGCATTGCCATCGCCGATATCTCCACGGGTGAATTCCAAACAACAGAAATTTCTCGACATTCTCTGGAATCTGTTTTGGAATTATTTTCTCCTGCTGAGATCATCGTTTCAAAAACACTTGCAAGAGAATTGGACGAAGTATTGCATGACCTACCTTTTGAGCCGGCAATCACGAAGCGAGAGGATTGGATTTTCGAATTGGATTTTGCGAAAGATGCATTACTTAGGCATTTCAATACTGCCACTTTGAAAGGTTTCGGATTGGAAGAGATGACTGCAGGCATGATGTCTGCAGGAGCATGTTTGCAATACATCAATGAAACCCAAAAGAAATCAGCCAGTCAAATACAATCAATCTCCATATTTGATCATGGAGATTTCATGTTATTGGATCATGCAACAAGAAGAAATCTCGAAATACTCTCCTCCATTCATGATCAAAAACATGGTTCATTATTGTCGGTGCTTGATCATACATCAACACCCATGGGAAGCAGATTATTCAAACGTTGGGTTGCGCGTCCATTAAGAAACAAAGTGGTGATTGATGCACGATTAGCCTGCGTCAGAACATTATGCAATAATCAATCATTGATCAATGGCATTGGAGAACATCTTAAAGCTATTGGCGATTTGGAACGATTGATTACGAAAGTATGTGCCGGCAAGGCGGGTCCTCGCGATATGATTGCATTAAAAAATGGTCTATTGCAAATCCCCGTGATTCGCGAAGAAGTTCAATCGATTCACATTGATTTATTCCAATCAATTGCAAAACGACTGCATGATCTGCATTCTTTGACGGATTTGATTGGGCTTGCATTGAGAGAAGATGCTCCCATGCAATTGGGTTCAGGAATTGCTTTCAATCATGGATTTTCCGTAGAACTTGATGGCTATCTTGAAGCATTGCATTCCGGCAAAGATTGGATTCGTGATTATCAAGAAAGAGAAAGACAATCAACCGGAATAAGCTCACTCAAGATTGCGTCAAACAATGTATTTGGTTATTATATCGAAATCAGCAATACTCATAAAAATAGAGTACCTGAAGATAGGTATCAGCGAAGACAGACGCTTGCGAATGCAGAGCGATATATCACGCAGGAATTAAAAGATATTGAAACCAGCATCACCTCAGCAGATGAAAAAATTGCATCATTGGAGCAGGTGCTTTATCAAGATTTACGCAATGCCATCATGCAGCATACTGAAGCAATTCAATCCATAGCCGGAGCAATTGCAGAACTTGATTGCTTGAAGAGTTTTGCTGCTGTATCAATTGCTTATCGCTATGTGGAACCCCAAATTGCCGATGACACGGAATTACGAATAGTTTCAGGCAGACATCCCGTTGTTGAGCGCAATCTTTCTCCAGGCAATCCTTTCACACCGAATGATACATTGTTCAATGAGAAAGAAAGACTGCATATCATAACCGGACCCAATATGGCCGGTAAGTCTTGCTATTTACGTCAGGTTGGACTCATCGTTTTGCTTGCACAAATCGGTTGCTTTGTTCCTGCGGATTCAGCGCACATAGGAATAGTGGATCGGATTTTCACGCGTGTTGGAGCTCAGGATAATATCTCTGCAGGAGAAAGTACTTTTCTTGTTGAAATGCAAGAAGCGGCAAATATCATGAACAATGCGACATCAAGAAGTTTGCTCTTGCTGGACGAAGTAGGCAGAGGAACTGCAACATTTGATGGCATTTCCATTGCATGGGCAATCGCCGAACATGTTCATGACATCACGAGATCAAGAATGTTGTTTGCCACACATTATCATGAATTAACATCCCTTACCGATCATCTTGATCATGCATTGAATTATAAAGTGGAAGTGAAGGAAGTTCAAGATACAATATTGTTTACCCACAAAGTTGTTCCTGGTACAAGCGATCATTCTTTCGGGATACATGTAGCGCAAATGGCAGGATTGCCACCTTCTATCATTTCAAGGGCATCAGCTTTGCTGAAAGGAATGGAAGGAGAAAAACAACATCTGCATATTCCTCAGGATGAAATTCCCAGAGAGCAACATTCAGGACAAATGTCAATTTTTGAAATTCGCGATGATGCTCTCCGCAGATCACTCTTGGATTTGGATCTCAATAAACTCACTCCCCTTCAGGCATTCGAACATCTCTTGCGATTGAAGAATGAAGCTGAACAATCCTGACACGCATCATGGTTTATAGACCATGAAATGAAATGGCGTCTGAACTTTTTGTCCTTGAAGAGTATAACATGAGATTGCCAAAATATCAGCGCCAACTTGTGTTGTATTGATGATGATAGGTTCTGAAGTATTCACAGCATTGGCCACTGTGATATATCCAGCAGATGAATATCCTTCTTGATGAATGGTGATGAAGTATTGCTTCGTATTTATATCCCAAAGACAAGCATAATTTTGCGTACCGGAACTTGACACACCATTTGCACCAACTGAACCATATGCAATTGGCATTGCTCTTTTTTCTGCAGATGCTGTTCCGGATTGATACACTCTCATGATATCACCACCGGATACTGAGAGATGGCCCTCAAATAATCCTGCATAACTTGTGCGCTTTGCATTGACGGGTGCTTTTCCGCGTATGGCAATTGCAGAGTCACCGGAAACTATTGCATCAACTCCATATTGAAGTCCAACTTGTGCATTGGTTCTGGCCTGAAAAGCAATTGCATTATTGCCTTCAACCACAGAGCGAACACCTATTCCTTGCTGTGAACCTATGGGGGTATATGCTTGCATCGCGGTTCCGGATTGACTCATCCCAAATATTCCTATCCCAAGCCCTGCATGTGAGCCATATATACCAAAGCCATTGGCATTTTTACCATTGTTGATTCCGCGCACTCCGGCGGATTGTATTCCTGGAGCATTTGCTTCAATCACACCTGCTGTTCCAATTGCATTACTATCGAGTGAAGCAGTTGTGCCATATACACCGGCATGACTACCGGTACCTGCCAAATGCATGCCATATACGCCATATGATTGACTGGATGCTCCTCTTATACCGATACCCTGCTTGGATATTCCTTCAACTCCAATACCGGAGCCGGCATGTTTTCCGATTACTCCGCTTCCACGTTGCGTGGCAACTGAAATTTCACCAAGTATTGCTGTAGATCCTATTCCCGGTTGTTGATTCGAGATTATGGCAGACAAAGCAGATGCAGAATCACTGCCGGAATTTGATTCAATGAAAACTGCCGGAATGATTCCTGTTGTAGCAGTTCGTTTTGCCACTAAAGCGATGCTGTCTTCACTTTGACCAATCACTCCTACACCGGATTTTGTAGAACCCAGGATAGCAATTCCTTTTCCAGCATGTATTCCATGAACACCGATAGCTTTATTTCCTGTTGAACTAACAATACCGCGAAGTCCGGCAGAATTGTTTCCCGGATTCGCATGCATGATCATACCTGTCATTCCAAATGAAGAGTCCGCATTGGATTGATGAACAGAGAGAATTCCGGATGTATTCACAATGGATGAATTTGTATTCGTGACATCCATAGCATGTCTTCTTGAAGCATATTCAACCTTTATACCCGATGCGGTGCCGGTTGGACTCGTGCTTGAAAAATACCCTGCATTTCCATTCCCTTTGGCAAATCCTGCAATGGCAGATCCAACACCATTGTTTTCTGCAATCAAAGCATGATGTGTACCGGGATTTGTTTCAATGGAAAATCTACCGGCAGGACCATTTCGAGTATTGCGAATGCTGAACAGCGTATCGGTAAAAGCAGCTTGTTGTTTATACGGAAGCGTGAGTGTCAATGATGGAGCATCGACCCAAATCAATGTTTTTCTCACACTATCAAATGAAAGATACTGTTTGTCTTTCGGTGCTCTTGGCACCAATAATCTGTCCGGAGAAATGGAATTGGGTGCAATTTTGGAAGGTGTGATAGAACCCTCTGCAATTGAGACATAAGCTACTCCCCCTATTGTACTAGATTGAATAGTTCCGTCTCCAATGATTGAAGATATCACCGGTTTCCATTTAACGGAAGTACCTGTTGAAATCAATGCTTCACCATTGTTCGATCCTGCGGGATGTATGTCATCTTCATAAACAGATGTATCGTTCACTCCCAATGCTTTGATGGCATATGGAACGGCAGTCAATGAAACTCGTTTTGATTCAATACCATCAATGGAAACACTTAAAAAGTATTGTCGTTCAAAATTTATTGCAAATGGTTTTACCAAGCCAAGTTGAACGGTATACAATCCCCTTTCAATTCCAATATCCTGAGTTTCCTGATGAATGAATTGCACGGATTGAGGATCATCATATAAGCTGAATGTCATGCGCATTTTACCATCAACCGGTTCACCTTTATCATTGAACAGATGACCTTGATATGTGATCGACTTGGACATTTGAGCCGCAATCTTCGAAAACGAACAAGAAATGATTACAAAACTTATGATTAGTACATGTATATATCTATGCATGATGATGCCCAGTATGAATGAAGTGGTGACAAGTCACAGGCAATGCATTCAACAATGGATGATTGATTGAGTGATTACTTATTTCTTGCTTGTTTCAATAATTCTCTAGTTTGAAGTCTTTGCTCTCGGCGGAGAGTAGCTTCCTCATAGCGTCGTTTATCTTCTGTAGTAGCGGGATCGATTGGTGGCACTTGCAGTGGTTTACCATATTGATCAATTGCGACGAATGTCAAGTATGCACTGGATGTATGCACTTGCACTCCATGCAATGGATCTTCCCTAAATACCTTTACACCGATTTCCATCGAAGTTGAGAATGCTCTATTCACACTGGCCAGCACACGGACGACATGGCCAAGTTTGATTGGCTCAAAAAAGTTGATCACATCAACCGATGCCGTTACGCATACCTTTCCTGAATGCCGCATAGCTGCCAATGCTGCGGCGATGTCTATCCAATGCATCAAGCGCCCACCCAAAAGATTACCCAATTGATTGGTATCATTAGGGAGAACCAGATTCGTCATTTCGACTGTTGACTCAGAGGGAGCTTTACCTTTGGCTTGATCATATTGTTGCATCATGGACTCCTATCAATCATTGAGGAAGCATACGCTCGGATGATTCGATGGAAGTTTTCAATGTTCCATTCGAAAATCGTTTCTTATAGATTTCAATCATAGAACGAGCATCTTCATAACGTCTGAGAGCGATCAAGGATTCAATTTTTCCTGCAAATGCTGTTTCATAGTGCTCTGTATCAGGATAATCATCGATGATTGCATCATAATAAATGATCGCAGATCGATTGGAATACAATGATCGATATAATTCAGCTGTGATCAATTCTCTCTCAGCAAGCCTATTCCTCAATTCTACAATCTTCTTGCCTGATTCTGCATAGAGCGAATCCAAGGGGAATATTGCCTGAAATTCAGAAAAACTGGCAATTGCTTTTTTTGTGTAATCCTGATCTCTATCCGCCGGTGGCGATAATTCATAATAGCATAATGCTGTTTTGAAGAGTGCGGTTTTATTGAGAGGACTTGAAGGGTAACTTCTTCTTACCATTCCATAATTGAATGCAGCCATCACATATTCTTTTTTTGCAAAACTTATTTCACCCAGATAAAACTGTGCATCATCTGCATATTGCGTAGTGGGGAATTGCAAACGAATAACATCGAAGAGTCTTTGTGCCTCAAAATAATCTTCATCCTTAAAGGCTGCAACACCTGCATTATATGCAGTTTCCGCATCCATGAACTCCCCTGTTGTTTTCACTCCAGCACAAGATTGAACGAACAATAATCCAATGCATGCAAGCATGATCATCATTCCTGTGGTAATGATGGCACTGAGTCGATATTGCATTCTAATGTTCATGTGGCAAAATTAGACTTTTTATGACTAATGGCGTATTTTACAAGGAATTTCATTCCATTCCATATGATCATCACTGATACAGCGATAATTTTGCATGGACGCAAATACAGCGATACAAGCAAAATCATCCATGCTTATACAAAGAATCATGGCAAAATTTCCATGATAGCAAAGGGTGTGCGAAGTGCCAAGAATACAATGGGGAGTTCAATTGAAGCTTTACGGTGCAGCTCGATAACGTGGTATCGATATCCAAACAAAGATTTACATCTGCTTAAATCAGCAGAAATTGCCATTCCATTGCATAATCTCACTTCCGACTATGATAGATTGATGAGCGCCATGGGCATCATCGAGATCCTTTCGGTTACACAAGAACCCGAGGAACCCAATCCGGATATCTTTGAATCCGCCATACAGGCATTGATGGCTTTGAATGCATTTCGTTGCCAAGAATCACCATATGCAATCACATTGTTATTTCTGATGCAATTGGCAGCAACAATGGGATTTGCAATGCATGTGCAGTCATGCCCGATAACAGGCGAGCTTATACAATGCAAAGAAGGTGAAATTGCTTTTTCTTTGGATAAAGGTGGTTTATTGAGTGATATTATCAGTACCCCTTCCGGAGAAACCATCTTGTTGAATTCATCGGCAGTCGGTATCTTGCAAGAAATGGAGCATGCACGCTTTGAAACATGTTCACTCAATATTCCATTGCAGGAACAAATAACCTTGCTCAACTTATTTCAGCGATACTTTTCTTATCATAGTCATAAGTCATATCGTTGGAACACATATCCTCCGGGGATTACCACTCCTTGATGCATTATGATACTTGATATTCTCATTACATTGTTTCTGGTTTTTCTGAATGGCTTTTTTGTGGCCGCGGAATTTGCGATTGTGAAAGTTCGTCTTTCACAGATCGAGATTCGTGTGCGTTCCGGGAGCTTTCTAGCAAAGATTGCCAAAAACATCATAGAACATCTTGATGCATATCTCTCAGCGACTCAATTGGGAATCACGCTTGCAAGTTTGGCTCTAGGATGGATTGGAGAAAGCGTTGTTTCCGAACTTGTCATTACAGCCATGGCCTCATTCGGATATACCCCAAATGCTGAATTAGCACATGGTATAGCCCTTCCCATTGCATTCATCATCATCACATTTCTTCATATCGTATTAGGTGAACTTGCTCCGAAATCTCTTGCAATTCAAAGATCCGAAGCTGTAGCGCTTGGAATATCAATTCCGCTTAAGGCATTTTACATACTATTCAGACCATTCATTTGGGCATTGAACAGCGTCGCTAATTTACTTCTTGCATTGATTGGAATTGAATCAGTGAGAGAACAAGAGTTGCATAGTGCCGAGGAATTACGATATCTCATCGAAGAAAGTTCAAAGAGCGGAATGATTGAGCTCAATGAGCAGGAAATGATCGAGAATGTGTTTGTCTTTCAAAAGACGATGGCATCCGAAATCATGATTCCCAGGGGTAAAATCATTGGACTTGAAATTAGCATGAATCCGGAAATGATTGTCGAGACTGTGATTGAGCAGGGATATTCACGCATGCCTGTTTATGAAGAAACATTGGATAATATCATCGGGATCGTTTATGCAAAGGACATACTCACGATGATGTCATTGAGCGATCTTATCGTTCTACAAGATATAGTCAGACCCGTGACTTTTATTCAGGAGACCGATAAAATACATACTCTGCTCACGAAGATGCAGAAACAACGATTTCACATGGCTGTGGTGTTGGATGAATTTGGTGGAACCGCAGGGCTTGTCACTTTGGAAGATATCATGGAAGAATTGGTGGGCGAAATTCAGGATGAATATGATGAAGAAAAACCCATCGTTGAATCTAAAAATGCCGAAGAATGGACAATCTCCGCCGATGCTTCAATTGCGGATGTGAATGAGTTTCTTCCTTATCCTTTCCCTGAATCCGAAGAATACCAAACAGTTGGTGGTATGATCAATCATATTTCAGGTCGGATACCAAGCAGATACTCGCGCGTGAATCTTCCCCCGTTTTATATTTGCATGATTGATGAAGCAAATACAAGAAAAGTGGAATCAGTCACATTGAAAGTTGACAAAGACAAATTGTTTGCACCAAAAGACTAATCAGATTCTCTTGCACAAAATCATCACATGATCATCATTGCAACGTGTGAGTATTATCACCCCTGCCAGATCACTTTCAGAAAATTTCAGCTGCTTTCTTACTTCATCCGGCTCCATGGGGAATCCCCTTTTCTTTATCTCCGTCTTTGCATTCCAATCAAGTTCAAGCAATAGTTCCTGAAGTCTTTTGCGGGAAAATCGTTCGCAATGCAATATGTTGAAATGCACATACCAATCAATATCTTTCTGTTCATGTGATAATCCATAAGCAATATTGCGATCGAATACCGCGATGCCGAATTCTGCATAATTCGCACTGAGTGATCCGCGTATCAATGCAGGATGTGGTTCAAGAATATATTGATATTGCGCTATTGATTCATGTCCGACAAGATCCGGAATCAACTCAGCGCCTTGAGGTATGAATGTTTTTTGTTTGTCGATCAATGTTACCTGACCATCAATAATCGAAGTATGAAACCATAAAATCTGCTCACGACATTCGCGACCTATTCCGAGAAATTCACGCGTCAGATCGCCTTCTATGCGTTCTCCCGGCGCGATCTTGATGCCACCTCTTTTGCTCATCCGAGCTTTTGAAATCAATACTTCCAATTCAGGAGAATAATAGCCCGTCAAACCCTTTCGATGCTGCATATCTTTTCTTCTTGAAGGATCAGCCCAAAATATGTCTTCAGAGCTTACATTGGCCAATGCACCATCCATGATGGTCGGCTCAAGAACATATCCATGCAATCCGGCATTGATTGTAGCTATATACCCAATGACTGGATTTGTCTCATGCGACATCACTTCGGCAGCACCTTCTTTCAATGCAGACAATGCATGCATACCTGCACCTGTGCATGATTCAACCACGCGAAGCCCTTTCACATCCAATATGGACATCGCATATGTTGCAAATGAGGGCTCACTACATTGCATCAATGTCTGCTCGGTAAAATACCAAGGGAGCACTTCTTTGTATTGATCCTGATACTGTGCTTTTCGGGTATGTATGGCAATGTCAATGAGAACGGATAATTCTTCACGATCCAATTCAGAGCAGGAATGACGCAATGTTTCGATCAACGAAGGCGTGATGGTAAATCCGGTTTTCTCAAGAATAGATGAAACGGTTTGCACCAGAGCGGAAAATTGAGATGCATCTAATGTGAGTATGTTCATGGCGAACACTTAGAAGGAAAGTTCTAATACCACAGGGCAATGATCAGAACCTTGTTGATCTGCCTGATGATAGGCATGCTTTACATGTGGGACAAGATCTTCGGTAACCCAATGATAGTCGATGCGCCAGCCGATATTTCTTTCCCTTGATCTTGTTTTTACATCCCACCATGTATATTGACCCGGCTCTTGATTGAACAATCTGAATGTATCTACATAGCCAAGTTGTTGTATATGATCAAGCTTCACCCTTTCAACGTCCATGAATCCGGAAGTCTTCTTATTTTCATTTGGTCTGGCCAAATCAATTGGATGATGTGCGGTATTATAATCACCACAAATGATCAGTTTCTTTCCTTGTTTGCGTAATTCTTCACAGTATTCGAAGAATGCATCATAGAAATCCAGTTTATAGAGCAATCGTTCATCTCTTGCCCCACCATTCGGGAAATACACATTGAGCAAAGTAAACTGTTCGAAATCTGTTTGCATCACTCTGCCTTCTTGATCAAATCTCTCAATGCCGATATCGCGATTCACATGCAATGTCTCTAATGTTGTGAATGTAGCAACACCGCTATAACCACCACGGACTGAGCATGAATGATAGAAATCTCTGTAACCGGACGGAGGCCATGAATCTGTGGGGACTTGCTCGCGTTCTGCTTTTGTCTCTTGAACGCAGAATATATGGGGTTGTTCGCGATGAACATAATCTGTAAGACCCTTCTTCAAAGAAGCACGAATACCATTCACATTCCAACTGATGATTTTGATCATTCAGTCACCTGCACCGGAATCATTGATCGTAATTCTTTGAGAAATTTCTCCATCGTCTTGCCTTGTTTTTGCTGCACTGCCATCTGCTCGATTTTTTTGAAATCCGATGCAAGTGTAGGAGAATGTTCTGCAATACTTTTTTTCTTGAGTATGATGTGCATTGCAGGTTTTGTTGGATCGGACATATAAGGCAATGGTTGCGATACACCTCCTTCGGGCAATGACTCTACAATGGATTTCAAATCGGCTGGAAGTCTATTGAGTTCTATGACACCCATGGCTCCACCGAATCCTTGTGTTTCTTTTTCATCGGAATATTGCTTTGCAAGTTCTTCGAAGGATTCCCCTTTTGCATTACGCTCCTTTAATTCTGCAAGTATTGTTTCAACACGCTTTTTATCGTCAGATGAACCACCAAGTTTGAGAAGGATGTGTCTTGTATGTACGGCATCTTTTCTTTTTTCAATTGTTTGAATGATATGAAATCCAAATGGCGTCTCAATCGGCTGCGATGTTTCGCCTGATTGCAAATCATATGCAGCTCTTTCATATTCAGAAACTAATTTTCCTTTATCCACCCAACCCAAATCTCCGCCGGATGATGCTGAACCGGGGTCACCACTATGCCTTTTCGCAAGCTCCGCAAAGTCACTCCCCTTCACTAAAGAATCTCTTATGCGCAAAGCAAGTTTCTTCACTTCTTCTTTTGCATCTGCACTGGGTTTTACATGCTTTACGATATGAGCCAATTCAACAGAAGAAGGAATGGGTCGAATAGAGTCTCGATATTGCTGATAAAAGTCTTCTACTTCACGATTAGAGCATTTGATATTCATGAAACGTTGTTGTTGCAAACGTTCAACGAGTAATTGCTTGCGAACTTCCTCGCGATAATTTTTTCTGATGCGCGAAACAGACATTCCATACAAATCCTCAACACGCTTTTCTGATCCATAGGTTTGCATCATGTTCTGCATCATGAAATCAAGACTTTGATTGATTTCTTCATCTTGCACCAAGATGCTGTCCTCAACTGCTTTTGTCACCATCAAACGTTCATTGATCAATGCTTCCAATACTTGCTTTCGTAATTCAGGGTCATTTGGATTTACTTTGGGATTCTGCTGCATGAACATTGCGATTCTTCCTTCAATATCTGATTGAAGGACTATTTCTCTTCCGACTGTTGCAACGATTTTATCCAAAACCTGCGATTGCTGAGCAATGGAAGGCAGTGTAAGAATCGGTAGTGCGATGAGCAGTAAAGCAATGATGTTCAACATGAGATAACCTAAGAGAAGAAGCCCGGCAATTGCCGGGCTTATTGATTGGATTATTTTTTCAGGATTGAATCGAGTACTTTGGTTTGCACCGTGACGGGATATTGTGTTTTGATGCGATTCAACCATTCTTCTGTCAAACGTTTCTGGACCATATCCTGAAACAATGGAGCAAAATCAGGTATTGCTTCTTCAAAACGTTTTTCTCTTGGCTGCACGATTTCATTCAAGAACAATAGCACATATCCGCGCTCGAATTGTTCAGGACCAAGAATATCGCCCGGCATCAATTGTTTCTTTTCTATCATTGATGCCAATTTGCTTTCTTTGATTGTTTGTGCAGGATATCTTCCACCCTTTTCTTTGAAACCGGGTCTCTCTGTATATTCCTTCGCCAAACTTTCGAATTTCTCTCCGGCATTCAAACGCTCACGCAATACCTTGGCAAGTGAATCGGAAGTAACATAAATTTCACTGATATCAAATTTTACTTCAGTTCTATATTTGGTCTTTGTGGTATCCCAAAATGATCTGGCTGCCAATGAATCAAACTTTAATTTACTCCACACTTCTTGTTCTTCCACTTTGAAAAGTAGAATACCATCTCTGAATTCACGCATCAATGTGCCAAATTCAGGATATTCTTTCTCAAGAGATGACGTAGCGATGCGCAATGCCTTTGGATCTATCATTTTATCCAAGGCTCTTGTAATTCCAAGCGTGCTTGCAGTGATTGTTCTGAATTCTTGTTTTTTGACACTATCAAGAAAATTGCCGACGGTTATCGCACCTTGGTCTTTCAGTGAATACAGTGGCAAAGATTTGATTTCATTTGTCACTTTTTTGAATGTGGTTGTGTCGGCCATGATTTTTGCAGTATCCGTCAATGAAGTCAATTGCTTCAAGACAGGAATTTCCAATTTCCAACCATTTGCTGTTTTGATGGAATCTATATAGCGTCTTTTGTCTTCTTCAAAATAAATGCGCTTATATTCTCTTTTCAAGCCATCACGATCTTCTTCCAGATCAACTTCTTTGGTAGAATCACGTTTGATGATGTGTATTCCATAGTCAGTCCAAACTTTCCCGGATATCTCACCATCTTTCAATGCATATAATGCGGCTTCAAAAGCAGGATGAAGTACATCGCCGGAACCGCCTTCCATGCCTTTTGAACGTGTATACCAACCACCGAGTGATCCGGATTTCTCTTTGCTGGAAGCATCATCGGAATGAGCTTTGGCAACTGTTGCAAAGAATGCGCCTGCACGAAGCAATCCAAGCAAGCTATCTGCTTTTGCAATTGCATTTGCAGAGTCATTAGGATTTGTCATAAAACTAAGAATATGACTTCCCTTAACTTTGATTCTTGGATCATTTTTGATGGTTTTTACGATGAAATATCCACCTCGTCCGATGACGATATTCGGATGAATCTGTCCAACGGGTGTTGCATATGCAGCATCTTCGACAGCTCGTAGTATTCTTCCGCTGGTAATGAATGGAAGTAGTCCGCCTTTATTTCCTGTTTCACGATCTTCGGATGAATCTCTTGCTATACGTTCAAAATCCGCACCCGCTTTTACGATTGCATGAAGCCTTTGAACTTTTTCCCAGGCCTTCACAGTATCAGCAGGGCGTTCAACAAAGATGATCGCAATTTGCAATTCTCTTTTTCTCCGTTGAAGCAATTGCTCAACAGTTGGTTCAACCAGCTTCTTCTCGAACAAATAATTATCTGCAAGCAATCTTCTATTTTGTTCAATGTCAGCTTTGACCGCAGAATCTTGATCAAGTTTCCGACCAAATGCATCAAGGACTTTCAATCGATAATTGGTATAAAGTCGCACAAAGTCCATGACGCTGTCTTTTTTCACTTCGGAAAGTTTGATATTCTTCCGATTCATATTGCGTTTATATGCTTGTTCCAAATCAGATAGGGTAACTGATTCAGGACCAATTTGCATGACTACTGGATTTTGTTGTGCAGGTGCTTTTGCAGTACCTTTTGGGGCTTTGGATTTCTGCGCTTGCGTGTAGTGTGTGATGCACAGAAGTCCGAAACTCATATACATCAACAATGAGAGTGCTCTTCTCATGGTTTGAATCTACTCCGATATTGAAACGAAAAAACATGGTATTCGGGCACGGAAAAACGAATGTGTCCGAACATCATTGCATGCTAAAACTTAAACTCTTTACAATTCAAGGAGTTGTTTAGACGCCAAAGTTAACACTTCTGCGCCTTTTCCTGCAATGTGGAGATCATCTTCTATGCGCACTCCAAACTCTCCTGGAAGATAAATACCCGGTTCAATTGTGATAACCGAGCCATTTGGCACCTTTTCTCCGCCTGCATCCCGTGAAATTCTTGGAGATTCATGAACTTCAATACCGAGTCCATGGCCCAATGAATGGCGGAAAAACTCCCCAAACCCTGCTTTTTCTATGATATTCCTGGCGATTCCATCAAGTTTTTTACAATCTATGCCGGCTTTTGCGGCAGCATTTGCAGTCAATACAGCTTCCAAAACAGTGTTATACACCAATTTTTGACGTTCGGATGCTTTTCCCACAAAAACTGTTCTTGTCATGTCCGAAGCAAAGCCCTGTACATAAAATCCAAAATCCATGGTAATGGCATCACCTTTCTTGATCTTCTTATTGGTGGCTCTACCATGAGGCATCGCACTGCGTTCACCGGAAACAACAATGATGTCGAATGATTCCTTTTCTGCTCCGGCTTTTCTTCCTTGATATGAAATTTCTGCTGATACATCAGCTTCGGTAATGCCGGGTTTGATTTCTTTGATGATTGATTGGAATACTTTACTTGCAATCTTTGCCGCTTTTCTGATATTCTCTACTTCATGAGGCATCTTCTGCATAATGATTTTGTGTACTATGCCGGCATCGGAGATGGTTTTTACTTTTGGGAAAGCGGATGTCAATGCTTTATGCATTGCATGCGTCATCGATCCTTCTGAAATTCCAAGTTGTTTCACCTTGGCAAACACTTTTTGATTTGTCATTTCTGCAATTGAACTTCTGGAAATGAATGTACGCATTCCTTTCAACTGATAGACCTCTTGCTGTATTTGCATTTCATAGAGGTCATTTGTAAAAAAGTACAATGCATCTTGCTTGACAATAAAGAGGGCGCTGGATCCTGAAAATCCCGTGAGATATCGAATTGAAGGAAGGTGATTTACTAATAATGCATCCATCTTCGATTCGAGCATTTCCTTGCGTATTCTACGAATGCGTTGTTCGGCTGATTGGAGTAGTTCATTCATGGGATGTACAGAAATAAGTTGAATGATGAGTCATCAGATTGTTATGACGGTTCCACGTTCAGGTATGGAAATGGATGTAAAACCGGCATCTTTGAGTGATTGAGCAAGAAGCTCTTGTGCCTGTATTTCACCATGAACCAAAAATACTTCTTTTACGGAAGATATTGTTCGGTCAGACAGATATTGAATCATCCCCGCATGATCTGCATGACCACTTAAACCAGGAAGCTCGTGAACATCGGCTCGAACGGTGAAATAATTTCCAAAAATGCGTACTTCTTTATTTCCGTCTAGTATTTTCCTTCCAAGTGTATGCGGGGCATTATACCCAAGGAACAAGATGGTAGTTGATTCTTTTTCTATCGAATGAGCCAAATGATGCAATATCCTTCCCGATTCACACATACCGCTTCCTGCTATGATGATGGCCGGCTTTTTCAATGTATTGATGCGTTTTGATTCATTTGCATCACGGACATAGACAATACCCGGAAATGAAAACAAATCTTCATCTGCATAAAGCATGCTTCTTGTTTGGCTATCAAAACATTCAGGATGCATGCGAAACACATCAGTGGCTCTTATTGCAAGCGGAGAATCCACATATACATCAATCGCGGGAAGCAGACCTCGATTGTAAAGATTATTGAGATACCAAATCAACTCTTGTGTTCTTCCAACACTGAATGCAGGAATCAAGAGTTTTCCATGTTTGTCGATAACATCATGTATGATGGTTAAGAGATTTCTCTCCAAGTCTTGCTCAACTTCATGAAGTCTCCCACCATATGTTGATTCACTGATGATGAAATCAACATCTCCGATTGAATCAGGATCTTTTAATATTGGTCTATTTGCTCTTCCAATGTCACCGGTAAACAATAGTTTCTTTTTTTGATGTTGCTCTTCCCATTCCAATACCACTGCAGCTGAACCAAGGAGATGACCGGCATCATAAAATGTGACAGACAGACCGGGAACAGGAGAAAATGATCGACGATATGGAATTGGATCAAAAAGATTGAGCGTGTCGGCAACATCATCGATGTCATACAATGGTTGAATATGCTCACCTCTATGTTTCAGCAAATGCTCGGCATCTTTCATTTGAATCATTGCACTATCCGTGAGCATCACTGCACAAAGATCACGTGTTGCAGGTGTGGCATATATGGACCCCTTGAATCCATGCTTTACCAATGTAGGAAGATTGCCGGAATGATCGATATGCGCATGAGATAGAATCACCGCATCAATTGATGCTGCATCCCAATGAATTGTTCGATTGAATTCTTGTGCTTCACTTCTTTTTCCTTGGAATAATCCGCAGTCGAGCAATATCGTGTATTCACCGAATGTGAGAAGATGTTGCGAACCGGTAACGGTTCTTGCTGCTCCATAGAATTCTATTTGCATCGGGATATCACTTACAGAATTGCAAAAATCTTGATGAACGAAGCGAGGATGCAGAACTTGCTGAATCAACTTCTTGTGACCAAAGTACCATCACGGCTTTTCCTATGATCGTGGATGAAGGAACCAATCCCCAATCTTTGGAATCAAAGCTTTGATTGCGATTGTCGCCAAGCACATAATAATAATCCTCGCCCACGATATATGTCGAATCGGAATGCGATCCCGGATCACCAATCATTTTCAACATTGAAGCCAGAATGGAAGCCGAAGAAATAACCATTCCTTTTGCAGGGATCACATCACCGGTGATTGGATGTTCATCACGCGGACCGGCAATGATTCGCTTGACAAACAATGGATGCTGCTTTGATTCGGTTCCTGCCGATTTGGGTGCTCGGAAAACGATGATGTCATTCTTCTTTGGTTTTGAAAACCAAAAACGAAGATTGTCTGAAAACCGCAAACCAAAAACATCACCCGAAGGACCAATTGCATAGGCAATCTTCGAAACCAAGATATTATCTCCTACAAGCAATGCAGGTTCCATGCTTTTACTTGGTACGAATAATATCTCGGCAACCATGATTCTCAAACATAATGCCATGATGATTGCCAATACTATTCCCAAGGCAATATCTTGTATGTCAATCGAGAATTCATGTTGTTCTTGTGGTGATGGCTGTTCTTCATTCATGATATGCGAATTCTCACTGTTTCATGTTGGTGATGCATGCATCTGCCTATTGGCTTGGTTGATAATTCGGGTGCATGTAATGCTATCAATTGTTCAACTTCGACCGCATTGTTCGGATCAACGGCAATCAATAATCCGCCACTTGTTTGTGGGTCAGACAAAATATGCTTCATTGACTCCTCAATGCTTCCTACTTTATGTCCATAGCTGTTCCAATTACGAATGGTTCCCCCCGGGATTGCTCCTTGTTTACAATATTCCATCACTGAATCTAGTATTGGAATGGACTCCACATGCAATTCAGCATCTACATTGCTTCCCTCACACATTTCCGACAAATGTCCCAATAATCCAAATCCGGTGACATCGGTCAAAGCATGCACTCCTTCAATTTTAGACAATGCCTGCCCTATCGAATTCAAACGCATCATCCATGAAGCTGCGAGCGATATATGTTCATGATTCAGCAAAGATTTTTTTTCTGCTGTCGTTAAAATTCCAATTCCAAGTGGCTTTGTGAGATAAAGTACATCTCCTGGTTTTGCACCGATATTTTGTTTGAGCTGTGATATTGGCACAATGCCATTGACAGCCAATCCGAATATTGGTTCAGGAGAATCTATTGAATGTCCGCCGGCCAATGTTATACCCGCTTCGGCACACATTGCCCTACTTCCCTCGATGACAGTCTTGGCTATTTCGGGAGGCAGCTTATCAATAGGCCAGCCAAGAATCGCAATGGCCAGAATCGGCTTCCCTCCCATCGCATAAACATCGCTTATCGCATTTGCTGATGCAATCTTTCCAAATGAATATGGATCATCAACTATTGGCATGAAAAAATCGGTTGTGCTGATGAGAGCAGTTCCATCACCAAGGTCATAGACTGCCGCATCATCTCTTGAACTATTTCCAACGATGAGATTGTCGGTATATGGCAATGCTTCATTTGTATGAAGAATCACATCAAGCATCGCCGGGGAAATCTTGCATCCACAACCGGCTCCATGACTAAATTGAGTCAATCGTATTTCACTCATTGAGCATTTTTCCATGTTCTGATGATTTCAATTTGTACAGTTCGACTGAGAAATCTACTTTCAGGAAGATCATGCGATTTTATACCCGGCGGCAATGCCGTAGAACCAACACCATCAACGTTGATGATATTCGCTTTTGGTTTGATGCTTTGGATATAACGATGAACTGTTTCGGCACGTTCTTTAGATAATTCAAGATTTGATTGTGCATTTCCCAAATTGTCACTATAACCAATGATGCTGATGGACGCATTATCTTCCAAGTCTTTCAGAAAATCATTGATTGCGCTTTTCCCCTGTTTATCAAGACTTGCCTTCTGCACTGGAAAATGCATGAGTGACAATCGCTGAATTGCAAGATTTGTGGTGTCTCTTTGCAATGGAATATGTATTGCCGTACTTCCCAATTCACCTTCTCCATCTTGCACGATCATGGATATGTTCATGGATGGATAAGCAGACTGTTGAATGAATCTCGCTTGATCTCTTGATAATGGAAATATGATCCACTCAGGAATTGAAGATCCGTCTTTTTTATGCAAAACCGAATCTCCGATGGTTGCCCCAATATTCCATGATGTGATTTCTTCGCCAATTGTCCCTTGTGTATTGACATGAAGTTCCCTTGGGGAAAAATCCGTCAATTCCACATATCGCGTTCTGATGACCGGAGACAATATCTCTTTTGAATCAGATGCAATCTCAATCCTTCTGTTTTCCTCATAACCCTGAGCATTTCTACTCAATGTGGGATTTTCGGGCATGCAATTCCTTCGATCGATGTCAAAAGACATTCTGGATTTGTCGATGTTCCAAACATTGAACAAATAATTTCTGATTGTTTCCACTCTTTGTTCCGCAAGCGAACAGTCTGATTTCTCGGTTGTAGGATCACTATACCCTTTCAATTGTATCATTGCTTTTGGATTGCGATTCAATCGTTCGCCGATGATGTTCAAAATGTCTTTATGCTGTTCAGTGACCAATGGCTCGAGTTGATCAGACGAAAAACCCTCAGTGGTTCGAAGTTGTTTATAATTTGAACTGAGACTTGATTGGCTTTCAGAAAAAAAAACCATGGGAAGAATCGGGAATGCCTCTGTCACCAATTGACCGGTAACCATCACTTGATCTATGGACCCTTGTTGTTTATCTACCGATGAGAACACTGCAATCGATGGCTTAGGAGACTGCTTGGGAGGCAGACCCATCTTGATTGTATCAGTTCTTTTCATGGTTTCGGTTATGATTTTATGCGTTTCGAATTCTTGGGTTGATCTAGAGGTATTCGGCATTCCTTCAATGATCACAGTGCCAATTCTTTCATTTGACTGAATCTGCACGGTATCAATCAACTCTACTTTACTCATCACTTCTTCTTTCACTGCCCCGGAACCCCATCGCAATGATATACCGAGCATAATTGAAGTTTGGGTCCATTCGGAAGCCGTACGAATCGCATTGAATGGAATTGAAACGGAAATCTCAGGAACCACCACCATCGATGTATTGATGGGAATATGATGTCCAATCCCGACATTCACTCCAAACTGCAAACTATTGACATTTGGAATGGACTGATCTACAAAAACTGTGTCTCTGCTACCGGATTGAAATGTGACATTGTCAGGACCAATGATTGTGGAACTGCTTCGCCAAACTGGATTCAATAAATAACCAATGCTCGGTCCGAAAAACAAACGTGTCGATCCGAATGATGTTTGCAAACCAATGTCCAATAATAATGCAGACAATGTTGCATCCAGTGCATGCTCTCGAATCAAAGGTACAATTGCTCCTTGACCATTTTTTACTCTGGCTTTTTGATCGATTGTCGTCATGTGCGATGTACTGCTTGCAATACCCAATTGAGTTCTTAAACCCCAAGAAGTAGGCATCCACTCAGCAATACCCATCACTCCAAATCGAAATCCCGATCCTTGTTCAAAAGTAGGACAGGCGGGATCCCCCAAACAACGAAGCGTGCCATTTGTGGATTGCACATTATAGCCCGTGAGAAATCCACCCCCAACATGAACGGGATTATACAGCACGAATCCGTCTGTTTGCGCAGAAGCAATAGACATTGAAAACAAATACACAAAAGCCAGTATGATATGAATGTGTTTCATCTACATTATTCCATTATCATGAACAATGAAGATTCAATATGATTTCCGGCTTCGTAAATCAATGTATACACTCCACTTGGACATATATCAATTTGCATGGACAATTCATGCTCTCCCGGTTCAATCATGGGTATATTGACGGCACTCATTACTTGCCCAACAGCATTGATGCAGATAAATCGAGCTGATGTTCTTTCCACATTCGCATATCGAATGGAAAGTTGTGATTGATCTTGATTCAAACGAACAGTTCGCAATTGTGCATTGGTTCTATTCACTTTGATTGTTGACAATTCACAGCCATAAGAATCCAATGAAATGGTATCATCCACATTATTCAAGATTGGATCGATACATGTGTTTACGCTTGAAAAGTTGGTGATTCTCAGCCATGGTTTCAACGTTTCACCAACCAAACCCGTGAAATGTAAAAAAGCTCTTGCCTTGGATGTATCTCTGCAATCCTTCATGAATACATTGATTGTATCACCTAATCGGGAATATGATATGCCGCAATCGGAAGATAGGATTGAATCGAGTTGCAAAGTGCTATACTCATGTACAATGGAAAGATTGAATGAATGCGGAGTTCGCAACTGCTGCTTGGAGAGATTGTCAATTTCATACATCTTTATGATTGGCTTATCAATCGCATGTATATTCGTGTCTTTGTTCCATGTAAATGCAAATGGATTTGAAATTACTCGGATATTCCATGTGAGTGTATCAATTCTACCGCATTCATGTTTCATGGTGATCTTCACAGGTATCAGACCAGGCTTCATTCCTAGATATTCCACGGATATGGAGTCTCTACCATATGGCTTCATGAGTATGGAATTGCGTGAAGAAGAAAATTCGGGTTCAATCGAATTGATGGTCACAGTACCACTCAATCCATTTTGATTGGTGATTGAGATTGTTTGTCGAGCTATTTCCGTTCTACATATTTCAGTTATTGAATCAAGTGCAAATACAAGTGATGGATATTGAACATTGATGAAGCAGCGAGCAGTTTTGAGCGAACCGCAATGATCCGAAAACACTATGCTATACTCTTTTGCGCCAATCGTTTGAACACCATTGAATGTTATCGGAATCAAGATTGTAGAATCAGCAGGAATCAACATGCTGTCTGTTTTTGATTGCAATGCAGGGTCCGAAAATGACACAATAGAAATCGTCACATCGACATCGGATGCATTTGTGAGTGGTACTTGTATAATGGTTGATTCAGTCGGACATAATACCACTGTATCTTTTAAGCTCTGAGCAGATACCGCTTTTGAATCAATGACATTCACTCTTACGGTATCAAATCTTGTACAGCCATTTGTATCGACAGTCTTAAGGATATAATTCATGCTCATTGGTGGCGAGGCAATTGGGTTCAAACAATTCGTGCATGACAATCCAAGTGTCGGACTCCATACTATCTCCTGCAATGAATCCACACTGATGGCACTTAATCTGACTGAATCTCCGGGACATATCACAGGCACTTTCGCTATTGTTAAACCCGGTCTGTCAAATGCGGTTACCTTTATGGACTCCGATCCAGTGCATCCACTTGCATCCGCTACATCAACAGAATATATACCTGTTGATTTAACCGTCAATGTTGGTGAATTCGCACCAGTTATCGGTACATTGTCCTTACGCCATTGATAAGAAATAAAATTGCGTGAGGTTGCATCCAGAACAACCGAATCCCCTTTGCAAAATGACAGACTTCCTATATTGTCAATTGTTGGTTTCAAAGGTAGAATTCCAACCTGAAGTTTTACAAGAAATCCATCTCTTCCATTGGTGGATGTTGTGTTTACTTGCGCGGATCCTCCAAGATAAATTGCACCTGATTGGTCCACATAAATTCCATTCAATTGATCATCATCATCATTCCCGATAAAACTTGAGAAGACCAATACATTTGCAAGTGCATTCAGTTTGGTGACAAACCCTTCGTTTTTTTGAATCGTAGAATCGGATGCATCCTCAGTGATAGGAAAATCTTTGGAATTTGTTGTTCCTGTCACATAAGGCGCAGCACATACATCAACACCCAGTCCCATCACATAATCATCACCGCTACCGCCGATGAATGAGGCAAATTTTAAAGCATTTGCTGAATATGGATTCAGCTTGCCAATAAATCCATCATTATTACCACCATTGTACACAGTATCATATGCACCTTTTGTAACAGGAAATTGTATAGGGTTTTGGTTTCCTGCATTTGGTATTCCACCTGAATTCGTATTTCCCGCAAAGAAAATGCTTTGAGATTGCTCATCAAAAACCAATCCCGTTATCCTTTCATCCCCACTTCCTCCTAAATATGTTGCATATTTCAGCGAATCTCCTTTTGGAGAAATCACAGCTATGAATCCATCACTCAGTCCATGATGCCGAGTTTGGATTGCACCATTTGTTATTGGAAACAAAGAATCACTCGTGGTTTCACCGGCCACAATCAAGTCGCCATTTTTTGCCAATGCAATTTTGAAGGCAACATCACTTTCATTACCTCCGACCAGTGTACAAAACTGCAAATCATCAATACCTTTTCCGGCCGGATTCAGCTTTGCGATAAATGCATCCGATGATCCACCATTATATGATGTATCATAAGCATTCGGTGTCTTGGGAAAAGTATGAGGATTTCTGCTGAGTATGCGCGTCTCTCCGGCTATATACATATCCCCTTTTTCATCTACTCCTATCGAATGAGCAATGTCGGTTGTCATTCCCATCATGAATGTTCCATAGACCAAAGCATTGCCACCGGCATTCAATTTGATGACGAAGACATCTTCATTGGGTAATTTTTTTTCAGATTGAAATGCATTTTGCGTTGTTGGAAAATTCTTGGATGTCGTGCTTCCTGCAGCACATGCTTGACCAAGATTATCAACTGCAATGGATGTCCCTAATTCAACCTGATCACCGCCTATGCGCGATGAGTAAATGATGTTTTTTCCGGTTGAATCAAATTTTGCAATGAATATATCTTTTGGAATTACATTTTGAGAAATATAGGCACCTGTAGAAATCGGATAATCAGGTGAATCAGTTTCACCGAGAACATAGATGTTTCCACTTTGATCTACAGTAATTGCATTGATAGTTTCCGCTGAGGTTCCGCCTATGAATGTTGAAAACACAATGGGAACGCCAAGTAGAGATTCATGTTGTTTTTGAGGAATGCGCAAGGCAAATGATTCATTTGTTGTCTTTAACAAATCCAATGATTTCAATTCACCATGTGCATTTTTGAAAAGCGGTGCATGCATTGCAATGTGAAATGTCCCCGCATGCAAGTAGAGCAAACCACGAGCTTCATCAATGGAAATGGAATCAGCACCATCAATCATATATTCAACTTCTTGCGGATTGGAATCTATGATCCATTGCAGACCATAATCATTCATCACAAATGTTGATACATTCTTTCCATCTTCATCAAGCATAGTGAATGATTGCAGGAATTCCTCCTTTGAAACTCCTTTCCCTGTAATCACATTCCTTTCTTGAATGATTGCTCCCGTATTGATGCTCAAGTGTTGGCTTGGGAATTTCATGCGAATGGTATGTCTGCCCGAAGATGATCGTGCATCAAATAACAGTCCCTCTGAATCAAACCAAATGATGCTTTTCCCTAAATGCGCATAAGCATGAACAGTAGAAGGGTATTGCCCCGCATTGAGGACAATACCCTTCGGAAATTGATAACCCTTCATGTCTTTTGCAATCCCATTTTCAGGACAGATTGCCAAGAGAACAACAATGAAAAGTATGATTGGCAGGCATCTTCCCATGCCTGAAACAAATATTCGAACCATGCTTTTAGCTATAATTGGAGATCGCTCTGTCATACTGCAAACAGAGGTTCTACGAAAATACCATGGTTCAGGCAGAGAACAAAAGATTTATGCGTTTACCTTTCAACCTTGGACTTTTTCTCCAACCCAAGCACCAATCATGGAAAGCACTCCACCCAAAATCAATGCGAGCATGATTTCATCAAATCCCGGTGGCACAAGTGCCAATGTTAGAATGTCAACATTGATTACGAGAGTGAACAAGCCCGCCAAAGCTGCTTCCATGATCGTTACACCTGCAGACCGATACCCAATCAAAAAGCCCGTGAGGAAGAGTCCGATCACAAATGCAATCAATAAAGGAGTGAATTCAAATCCTAAAACGATGATCAGCAAAGTGGAAACCAAAATTGAAACCATGACACCGAGAATTGTTCCGGCCAAAACCCAGCCCCATTCCAAATGCTTCACTTCTTCAGCGGTTTCCATTGTTCCTTGCAACATTTCACCTGCCCATGCACCCGCAAATGACAACATGATGCCATTCAAACCAATAAGTAAAATGTGCTCAGGATGGATGTCGGCAAATCCCTGGAGATTTAATCCCGGGAGAAAGAAATAGAGAGCTATGCTCACAATCACGGATGAGATGACAGGTTCTGAAATAGTCTCTCCTTTAGAGAGCAATCCGGCCACCATGCCAGTCAAGATGAATCCTGACAATAAAGAAAGAACCGGAAATGGCAGTGCGGCAAAAGTTGTTCCGCTCATCCACCCCAAACCGAAAACGGCAATCAATCCAATGATGAGTGAACCCGCCACACTTTTCAGATCCAATGAACCAGTTACACCATTGCTCATGTGAGAATCCTTGAAAAATGAATATGAATAACGATAAATTCAGGAAATTGCATAAAAGCAATACACTAAATAGTGCATTGTCAAGCGAATACGCAAATTTTTTTGCAAAACCCCTAAAGGATGCATGATTTTTGCAGTGATTCAGACTCACATTTAAGTGAATTCATGCGCATTCAAGATCATATTGGCAAAATCACCTGGACCATGATGGACAAAGGGTTATTCATGGTATATGGATTGGTCCGACTCTATCAAGTCAGCTTGATGGACCCCTCTGAATTCGGACTCTTTGCACTTTTGGATGCAATCATCATCGCTATTTCCACCCTCACGGATAGTTTTGCCCTCAATGGGATTGTCAAATATGGCTCTCGTATAACAGAAAGAGCCAAATTCAATGCATTGATCACAATTTCACATATTGGCATATCATCGATCTTGTGCGGTATCATCTATTTGTCTCGATTTCAATTGGCAGAATTATTCAGCGAACAAGGCATCATCACAATGGCGGAATATGTGCCAATCATGATGATATTGACGCTCCCGCGATTATTCTTCATAAAATTTCTTCTGCGTGAAACCAAAATGCGTGAGGTGTTCATTGCAAATGGAACATGGTTCTTCACGATGATTGGATTAACAGTATACTATGGATCCAATTTCGGTTCTTTGTCACTTGAAAACATGGTGATGATATCCTGCATCGGAACGGCTTTGGGTTCGCTAATAGGTGGACTACTCGCATTTTCTCACATGGAGTTTTCAAAACCTGATTCTGTAATATTCAAGGAATTCATCACTTTCGGGGCCTATCAAGTTGCATGGAATATTCCGGCAACCATCATGCGTCATTTGGATCTGTATATCATACAGTTTTTCTTCGGTACGACAATAGTAGGCATTTTTCAATCTGCAAAAACACTGTATCGCTTTTTCGAAGCATTGATTGATGGCATCAGCGGATTGTATTATCCGGCACTGGTTCGCATGCATGCAAGAGGAGACAGAACAGCAGAACATGGAATGACTTCAAAGATTATTTCATTCACGATGTTCGGCATGACATTGATCGTGGTCGCTTTGAGCTTAGGGATCGGAGAATGGCTTGTCACCACATTTTTAAGTAATAAATACTTAATGGCATATCAACATTTTTCTTTGTTGATGTTATGTGCAGTCATCCTGCCGATGATGATTACGGCTATCATCTATATCACCAGGGATCATATGAAGGCATTGCTTGCAAATGCAATCATTAGCTCTCTTATAGGCATAGTCGTTTCAATAGCGATTGGCTTGAGCGGGCATTCGGAATTGGTTGCATTGGGCACAATGAGTTATACGTTCACATTTTCTATGATCGGCATTATATATGCAATAAAGCAAGGAATCTTTGCACCGAAAGACTTCTTTCGGGCTATCCCCGATTCATTGAATTTTGTTCATTCTTTGATGCATAAGCGATCATGAATCAACTTTTCGACATCATACTCCCGACATATAATAATCGTGAAGAGTTACATGCATGTCTGCTTGGATTTGAATCCCAATCCATAAAGAGTGCACGATTATTGATTTGTGTGGATGGCTCAAACGATGGAACCATTGAATTTCTTGATGAGTATTGTTCAAAAACTTCAATGAATATGATGGTTCTTCGGCATCCCGATGGAAAGAATCACGGGAGAAATGCAACAAGAAATCTTGCTCTACCTCATGTGAATGCAACATTTGTGATTTGCCTTGATTCGGATGCAATTCCTGATCCTGATTTTCTGGAACAACACCTTCGTATTCTTGAACAAGGTGATTGCATTTCGGCAGGTGATTTAACCTATGTGAATGCCGATGTTAATCGCTGGGCAGCATATTTGCATACAAGAGGAAAAAAGCGATTTGCACATATGGCAGTGATTCCATTTCAGTATATCACAACAGGAAATCTTGGAATGCCTGCTCGATATTTCATCCAATTACAAGGGCAAGATTCAGCAATGCGTGGTTATGGAGGTGGAGATACTGAATTTGCATACCGCCTACATATAGCATTCAATCCCTTGGTCTATCATGCCAAGTCCGCCATAGCACGTTCATTCATGCAGAAATCTATCAAGGAAGCATTGGATCAAATGGAAGAATTTGGGTCGGGGAATTTGCGTTATATCACAGCGAAACATCCTGCATTCACTCAATTGTTCAAAATGAATCTGATATTGGGGAAAGGAATTCATTCAATGTTGATCAGAGCATTATTGCATCCCGTATTAGGATCCATCACTGAATATCTCGTGAAAGTCTCACCAATGGGCATGTCAACAATATTATTGCCGCATGCAATCATGAGTAGAATGTTGAAGGGATATCAAAGCATGGATTGAGGATCATGCATTGGATTTCATGAGTGCAATATTCTTTGCGAGATCACCTGAAAATATACCCGAACCGCTGACGATGATGGAGATTCCGGCATCCATGACTTGCCGCGTCATGTCCGGTTTGATGCCACCATCAATCTCCAATTCAACATGCTCCAGACCTTTCTCATCAAGATATGTTCTAAGTCTGCGTGCTTTGTCCAGCACATGAGGAATGAATGCTTGTCCGCCAAATCCTGGATTGACCGACATCAGCAATATGAAATCCACTTCACCGGCTGCTTCATATGCATATTCCACAGGGGTTGAGGGATTCAAAACAATACCTGCTTTTTTTCCATGATCTTTGATCATGCCGATTGTTCTATGCAAATGCGTGCATGCTTCAACGTGAACAGAAATCCAATCTGCTCCGGCTTTTGCGAAGGCAGGAATATAAGCATCAGGATTGCTTATCATCAAATGACAATCAAGCGGGAGCTTTGTATGTGGCCGTATAGCCTCGACAATCAATGGTCCTATCGTGATATTCGGAACAAAATGTCCATCCATAACATCAACATGCAGAATATCCGCTCCTGCTTCTTCACAGCGTTGCACCTCTGATCTCAATTGAGAGAAATCAGAGGAAAGCAAGGATGGGGCTATGATCAAAGGATGGTTCATTTTACAAAATCATCAATGTTGTATTGTCAATGGAATGATATGAACCTGCATTCCAGTCTTTACAGACACGGAATATAATCCCGAAGGATAAGCACCCACATGCAATTGAATGCGATGATTCCCAATATGACCGGGCTGTTCCAAGACATGGATAATTTTTCCGGTAATCATATCCGAGATTTGAATAATAATGGGCTCGGAATTCTTCGCATCAAACATCACTTGCATGTATTCACTTGCAGGATTTGGGAATGCAAATACCGGTGATTGCTCTATGCTGTGTTCATTGATTGAAGTAACGATACTGAAATCTCTGTCGAATCTTGGAACCAACTTATATCTTCTACTACGGAAATCAGCACCGATGATTCCACGAACAAAATCCACTTTTTCTCCAACTGTCGGCTTCACACGATTTGTCACTGCAACAATGCTGTCTCTTGTGGTATACTTCAATTTGCTTTCATCGGTTTCAACACGAATGCCCTGTGTCATATCTTGTTGGAGGGCCTGATCTACAATGATGAACTCTCCTGTTGATTGGGAAGCAGATGGCTCGATTGTACCGATGACAATATTTGGGAATTCAACAAGCATGTCTCTCCATTGATCGGATCCTTGAATGCCATTTGGATTCGTGGTGAAATTTGCGGTACTTAATTTCACGGGTTGATATGGAGTGTCATTCCCAAGAATTTCCAATGAATCTATATTTCCAAAAAATACAACGCCACCGAATTCTTGTAGTCTGGAAGAAACGCGAACTTTTTGTCCTCTCTTGAGCGACATTGCTTTTGAATTATTCCCTTGTCTATAGAATGCAGCACCTGAATAAGGCAAAGTGCCATCTTGAATAATGGCTCTGGCTTGATTTTGGAATCTATCACCGAATATATCTGAAGAATCACACATCACAATTCCTTCGATTGTGACTGATGCGCCTTGCATGTTTCTGATACCGCTGACTGTATCCGGAATTTTCACATCAGAGATTTTCGGGTATGTGTCAACAACTTTATAGAAATAGTCCGATGCAACAGGCAAGCGATATTCATTGTTTGCATCATCAATTGCACTAATATAATATCGAACGATTGTACCTGCAGGTTGAGCCGGAATCACTCCGAGCCAACTTCCGGATGGATCATCCTGTGCGGGATATTTGGTATATGTTTTTCCCGCATCCACAGAAACAAACAATGCTATGTTTTGGAATGGAACAAGATTTGTTCCATTTAATACATCATACACGATTTGCACTTGATCTTTTGAAGATGGAAAGAGTTTGGAGGGTCTTTGAGCAACGAGACTAATGATGGCCGGTTTCGGACCGGCAATCACATCTTGTTGCATTGCAGGAGCAATTGCATAGGTATACAATTGCGATCCGCCACCCATTCCTCCTCCACCACCACCGGCAAGGAAATTGGTTGTGATGAATCCTTCTACTTTGAACAGTTTTTGACCTATTGTATAAGGGGAAAATTGCGATTCTTCGATGAAATGATTTTTTGTCGTGAAATATCCTGATTGATCAGACATCGGTATTTCATTTCCATCTCCATCGGAAAACATCAATATGGGCGAAGTGGAGCTAACTATCACTGAATCAAAGCGAACTTTTCTTCCTGCATACAAGGATGCTGCAGCTTGTGCATTTCTTCCTCTGGTACCTTTGTAAAACTGTGAGATTTCCAAAGTGGGAACGGCATCAAGTGTGGCATTTCTTGCAATTGTTTTCACAGGAACGGTTGCCACCAATTCCAAAGCGGGAAGTGAAACTCTTTGTTGAGAGAAAGCATCAAATTCATATGGCAAAGTTGTGACGATGGCCGTACATTCAATAAGATCACCAACGCGAATTCTGTCGAATAACGATGTTCGAATCATAGTGTCTCTTTGAAACAATGCGATGCCCACTTTTGCATTTGAATTTGAGTCTGCAGAAGACAGATATGTCAGCCATCCTTTTCCGATAAGCATGATCGGCCTTCTGTCCCCACCTGATCCATTGATGAGTACGGAAACGCCCGCTCTTCCACGGACTATGACCGTATCTCCAAAATGCGGAGACAAATATGAAGGAATAGATAATGAATCGGGTGAAAGTATGGCAAGTTCTTGAATGGATTTTTGTTCTGCGGCAATCATCGTTGCCGTCAGTGCCACGAATGTGCATAATGCGAAAAGGAGTCTTTGCAATTTCATTGATGTTCTTTTGATTGATGAATGTGTTGCAATATAGCAAATCAATATGCTTTCAAGGGGATGCTCAGCACTTTTCGGCTATCCTGAGTTTTGCGGTTCTGGCCCGCGGATTCCGTGAAATTTCTCCTTGATCGGCTTCTATGGGTTTGGGTGTTAGTATACGAAGTGAAGGAGCTTTGTCATCATGGTTTGATGCCAATTCCTTGAAGACATGTTTTACAATCCGATCTTCCAATGAATGATAGGACAAAATCACGATTCGTCCACCTGATATGAGTTTCGGTATGATTCCTCTGATGGTTTTTTCAAGTATGTCCAATTCTCCATTCACGGCAATGCGAATTGCTTGAAATACTCTGGCAAGCGATTTGGATACAATATGAGGTGGAACGCATTCTTCGATTAGGTGACGCAAATCATATGTTGATTGCAGAGGAGCCGCACGGCGGCGCTCAACGACCCGCCGTGCGATTATTCTTGCAAAAGGTTCTTCCCCGAAACCTCGCAGAATATGGTGGAGTTTACCCTCCTCAATGCTGTTAAGCAATTCTTCCGCTGTTTGTCCATTCGGACCAAATCGCATATCCAATTTTGTATTGAATCGATAGCTTATTCCGCGCTGCCCTTTGTCCAATTGTCTGGATGATACTCCAAGATCCAATAAGACTCCGGATATACTTCCATCAGGAATTTCATCTTGGGTCATGAATACGAAATTCGCTTCCCGCAATGTCAATCGCTCTGGATTTTCCTCCATGATGCTTCCAAATCGTTCTTTGCAATGCAAGATTGCATCCAGATCTGCATCATATGAAATCAATCTTCCCTTTTCGGTCAACCGAGAAAGAATCTCAGCCGTATGACCTCCACCACCAAGCGTACCGTCAATATATGTGCCTGTAGGACCGCATGACATCAATGCATCCACACATTCATGAAGCATCACCGGCAAATGATAATCATAATCCTGAATCTCGGGATTATCGGATACGCGAGGTCTCCGTTTCGCTGAGTATTGCCTCTTATTGCCCATTCGGACGCTGCATCACCTGCGAAGCAACTTGCTCATAACTTGCTTCAAACTTACCAAGGTATACATCAAATTCTTCCGGTTGCCACAATTCGATATGATCTATCATTCCCACAATGACAACTTTTCCGTCTATCCCGGCAAAATCCAAATATTTTCTCGGAACAATGATGCGCTGCTGAGCATCAAGCTCCACTTCTTCACTCCATGCTAACACTGTGCGCAGGAAAAATCTGCTTTGTTCATCATATTGATTGAGCTTCGCATATTCAAGTTCATATCTGCGCCATTCATCCAAAGGATAAGCCGCAACGCAACGATCAGAGCCCCTGGTCAGCACAAAAGTATTGAGTGCCTCCGGAGACAAAGCCCTGCGCATCTTTGCGGGTATATTCACTCGACCTTTTGAATCGACTGAATATGTTTCTTGTCCTTTGTAAAAAGCCATGTCACCATTCAAATTTGTGAATAGCGGTGATCCGAGTTGAATGTAAACAGGAGCTGAACACTACACACTTTTATCGGCTCCCTCAATCGCTGCATGCCTGCAAGTGTCTGTAATGCAAAGAGAATATGTCTTCCCCACACATTCTCCCACAAATAGCTCTTACTGAAAAACATTCCCCACTTTCACCCACAATTTTCACACAAAACTCACGAATCAATAGGACATCACCAATAGTTTTTTGCTGAAATGCCATTTTTTCGTGTTTTTCTTGCACTTCATCAATAAGTGATGAATTATCCTTGAATTTTGATGCCGTTATTTTTAAATAAAATGCTCGAAGGAATTCAAAAGCAATACATACACTTAAGTCTATGCATTGTTGATACTTAGATGCGTTTAGAAAGAATTGCAAAGGAGGGGTATTGGGCATGAACATGGGAAAGGGGATGCTTTTTGTTCAGTGTATATCGACTTCCAGTTGACCAGAATGTAATCCCAAGGAACTTCCTCATGGCTGCTGCATGCCTTAAATCAAGGAATTCCGGCTATACGCAAGAACATGGCTTCCCTCCATGATCATGCGATTGTACTGAACATTTCAAACATCCCCCACTTTCTCCCACTAAGATTATACAAAAAAACAAAAGTTTTACGGAATGTGCAACGATAAAGATATTATGTCAACCAATTTTCCCGAATAAAAATAATCATGGCGATAAATTGAATTATACGCCTTTATTGAAAATAGAAAGTTCTGATCATTCTGCTATGTGCAAGATTGACCAAAAGTTGATTGTACTGATAAAAGGGTTTACAGGGAGGAAATCACTTGTGAAAGTGAGGGCATATTGAGGGCTTTTGCAAGTGTTTTGGCTGCTTTTTTATACTTATTGGATTCAGATTTCCTTGTATCGGACAGCAGATGAGCGATATTGGCAATTGTTAGCAATTGATATTCTTTTCCAAGGTCAACGCTACATTTAGCGGCTGTTTGCAGATGTTTCCATGCCGGCAAGGCATCATTGACGGACATGTGATATGTTGCATAGGCATTATCCAATAAGCAAGAGATTGTTGGATCATTGATTTTTTGCGACAATTGGTTGGTGTCTTTCAAAAAAATGAATGCTTTGTCGGTGTCGCCAATGATAAGTGAAATTCTGGCCATCAGTAATGACAGCATGGCTTCATCTCTTTTGGGAATTGAGCCGGCATGCAGACCAAGAAATTCATTTCCGATCTTCAATGCATGATCATATAATGCTTCATCACAAGCAGCAATCATTTCTCTTTCCATTGCAGCTGAATCAGGTTTTACTGAATCATGCAATTGCTCTTCACTACCATCTTCACTAATCTGCTCAAGTAATTCGGCTTGTTGTACAGTCGGAACATTCATGCCGAATTCTTCTCTCAATTCAGCACCTATTCTCGTGCGTTGAAGTGATTGATCAATTGGCTCTTCTTCTCCCGACATGGTGAGTTGTCGAATATTCGAATCATATTGCTGCAAAGCATAACCACTGATATTCGGCATCGATAAATTATGTGAAGTTTGTGCAATCTCAAGCAAGCCATTCTGAACAATATCATGTTCGCCTGCACCATTTGCATGTGCAACGATATACGGCGTGATTTGCGAACGCTGCACTTCATCCAATCCTTCCGCTTGTTCTTTCAGCACATGCATCATTTGTGAGTGTATTGCTGTTTTCTCTTCATATTCAAGCGAACGTTCGAAGTATTCGCGATAAAATGTCTGTGTAAATTCAAAGAGTGTTGTCTTGATTCCATATCTATCATGTGGTCCAAGACTTCTCAATACACCTGTTTTTGATTGTACTCTTTTTATTCTACGTATTGCAGTGACGATATCAGTATTCAGCAACTTTGAAATGATGAATGCACTACTTTCGATTCCCTCTGCCGCACACAATGAAAGCAGCATCACTTCCTCTTCATTCAGGTTTTCAATCAATTTCGAAAAGGCCGCATGAACACTGGATGGTAGAAGATCGCCTCTGATGAATTCCTCTTTTACGGAACCATCATCCTTGAATGGAGTTACTTTGGAAAAATAGCGCACATATTCGGAAACAACACTTGGTATGCCCGAAGTTTTGCCATATAATATAGATTCGAATTCTTTATTTCCGGAATATCCATGCAACATTCTAATGCATAATTCATGCACTTCTTCTGTGGTGAAGGCTTCCATTTCACAGGAGCGATATGCAGCACCATCTTCCTTGATTGTTCTCAATACGCTTAACAAGGGAGAAAGCGTTTCTTCAGCGACGCTTTTTCTGTAAGCGATCACCAACATGATAGGCAGTTTCGAAATGTTTTCAGCAAGTTTTTCAATCAACAAAGCTGATTCAGCATCGCACCAATGCATATCATCAAGAATGAGAATTAGAGGATTTTTTGCAGCCCATTGTTCAAGGGTTTTGTAAAATTCTAGGTAGAGATCTTTCTTCTCTATTTTGTCATCATTCTTCCCATCTGCTTTCTCTTTTTCATTTTTATATAACTGCACATCACGATTTATTTCTTTGACTGCATCGACAAGGTCACCAAAATATGGAACGGATGTCAGTAATGTCATACCAATATTGATTGCAAGTTTCCTTTTGGGTGTCATAACCTTTTCACCGGATTTCAATTCTTCGATCAATCGAAGAAAAGGCCCGAGAGGTTGCAACATCCCTATTTGCATTGTGCCAACCGGAGCTTGGCAAGAAGCCATGGAAACAAGTGCTTTGTCTTGCAATTGCATGTCTTGCTCGAAAATGCGCAATGCAGTTGTTTTTCCGAAACCTGTTTCACCCGAAACAAAAATCACAGACCCCTGCTTTTTCTTCAGCCTTTCAGCAGAAGAGTGTAGCAAGTCGAGTGTTTTTGCTCGATGTATGGTAATATTCTGTTGTTCCATTGTCAGGTTTGATTTAAGGGAGTGCAAGATACGCAGATTGAAAGAGAAAATCAGCGTTAAAAACAATGGCGAGACCGTAGTCTCGCCACCTTTTTTCATTTAACTCACTCAGCTTCTTCCATGAAGTCCGTATCTGCATCTTCGATCGGTTCATCGGTTTCGGCAAAAGCAGGTAATTCCAATATGCCTTTGGTTTCAGAAGCGGGTAATTCCTGCACATCTCTGAGCTTTCTTTCGATTGCACGAGAGCGAACACCGGCTTTTTCGATCTCATTTGCAGCTGATTCCAATTTGCGACGAGTGGCATCTAGCACATTGCCGAATTTTCCGAATTCATTTTTTACAGCACCAAGCAATTGCCACACTTCACTTGAGCGACGTTCAATCGCCAAATGTCTGAAAGCCAATTGAAGTGTACTCAAATATGCAACAAGCGTTGTAGGCCCGGTGACAACCACTTGATAATCTTTTCGAAGAGTATCGGATAAACCCGGTTGATTCAAGATTTCGGCATATAATCCTTCCGTAGGAACAAACATGATGACAAAATCGGTGGTTATCGGTGGATTGAGATATTTCGAGGATATCGTCTTTGCATTTTCCTTCACCACATCAACAAAAGCTTTTTTGGCAGCGTCCAATTCTTTTTGCGTGATTGAACCAACGGAATTATATGCTTCCATCAATCGCTCATACACTTCGATGGGAAACTTTGAATCGATTGGTATCATCACATCATTGCCTGATTCATCTCTGTTTGGCACCTTCACGACGAATTCGACTCGTTCCTGCGAATCTTTTTTCACGGGAATATTTTCGTCGTATTGTGATTTTGTCAAGAATTCCTCCAGAAGATTTCGCAATTGCACTTCACCAAAAATTCCTCTGGTTTTCACATTGCTCAATACCTTCTTCAGATCTCCGACTCCATTGGCCAGATGCTGCATTTCACCCAATCCTTTATGGACTTGCTCTAGTCTTTCGCTAATCAGATTGAATGACTCATTAAACCTTTTCTCCAAACCTTCTTGCAATTTTTCATCAACGGTTTTTCGCATTTCATCGAGCTGCTTTGCATTGTCTTCTTGCAATGTTCTGAGCTTGGCCTCGACAGTCAAGCGAATTTCACCCAATTTATCATCAGTGTTTTTCCGAATATGTTCTTGTTTCTGAACAAGATCATCAAATTTTACGCGCTGCATTTCAGTTAAATCTTTTACACTGTCTGAAAAACGTCGTTCGAATTTAGACAAAGCATTTTCCTGCTCTTCTCGCGATTCGCGCAATGCACGCATATTTTCTTCACGATTACGAGAAAATTCCTCGCGAATCAGTGGATCCATGCGCGAAATGTCTGCATCAAGCTTTATAAGTTTATCATTATCGGGATTCGAAGAACCTTTAGATGTTCGATATGAAAACCATAATGAAAAAGCGCTCATAATGAGCAACATGAACAGAAATACGTGAGAGATATCCATTGATAACCTCTATTAGTTAGTGAATAATATCCCCGAATGGATTGATTGCAAGGGTCCCAAGATTGATGCAATGAGTTTCATGCATTGGGGTATGAAGCATGAACAACAATCGCCGCCGACAAAGCAATGATTACTTTGAGGGCGGCGATACACGATTTTACGTATGTCTTATTGTATCAGCGTTGTCCGAGTCCGAAGATTGACAACAAAATACCGCCTTTTTCTATGAAAAACGGAACAAACACCAATGAAATGATAGCCATCAATTTGATGAGAATATTCAAAGATGGTCCGGATGTATCCTTAAATGGATCGCCTACGGTATCACCTACAACTGCTGCCTTATGGGTATCTGAACCTTTACCACCCAATTGTCCTGTTTCGATGTATTTCTTTGCATTATCCCATGCGCCACCGGAATTTGCCATTGAAATAGCCAACATCACACCTACAATCAGTGCACCGATCAATAGTCCGGCAACCATGTGTACGCCGAATAACCAACCGGCAAGTAGTGGTGTGAGAATAACGAGAAGTCCAGGTGCAATCATTTCCTGCAAGGAGGCTTTGGTTGAGATGTCCACGCAAGTGCCATATTCTGCTCTTGCCTTTCCTTCCAATAGACCAGGAATGGTTCTGAATTGGCGACGCACTTCTTCGATCATGCTGAAAGCAGCTTTACCAACGGAACGCATCGTCATTGCAGAAAATGCAAATGGCAATGCAGCACCCACGAATAATCCGGCCATGACGATTGGATCGAGCATATTGATTGTTGGCAATTTTGCTCTTGTCAAAAATGCTGCCGTCAATGCAAGAGATGTCAATGCAGCGGAACCAATGGCAAATCCTTTGCCGATTGCCGCGGTTGTATTACCTGCCGCATCCAAAGCATCTGTGCGCTTACGAATGTCATTACCCATTTCTGCCATTTCAGCAATTCCGCCGGCATTGTCGGAAACAGGACCATATGCATCAATTGTCAATCCAACTGCGATTGTTCCAAGCATGCCGATTGCTGCCATCGCAATACCATACATACCTGCATATGAAAATCCTATCACTACGGTGATGGCCATGATCAACATCGGAAGCACGGATGAATTATAACCGAGCGATAATCCGTAAATGATATTTGTTGCGGCGCCTGTTTGTGATGCATCTGCTACTTCACGAACGGGTGAGTATCTGTGAGATGTATAATATTCGGTGATCAATCCTATTGCCAAACCTGCAATCAATCCTGCTGCAAGCGTTATGAATACTCCCATGTTTGTGTGCATGCGTTCACCCAACATGAATGATTCCGGCAACATGTTCATAGTGAAAGGATATAATGCTATCAACATTAATATGGTAGAAATGATCAATGCATTTTTGAGAGATGATTCAACTTTATCTTCTGATTTTGGGCTTACGAAAAACAGTGAAATCAAACTGGCCAAGATTCCTACACCACTTACGAACAATGGGAAAAGCAAAGCCGATGTTTTCGCTTCACCCTCCAGTATTGCAAATGATGCAGCACCGATTACCATTGCAGCACAGGTCGACTCAGCAACTGAACCAAACAAATCCGCACCCATACCTGCTATATCTCCAACATTATCACCAACATTATCAGCAATAACTGCCGGATTTCTTGGATCATCCTCAGGGATGCCTGCTTCCACTTTACCAACAAGGTCTGCACCCACATCTGCTGCTTTGGTATAAATACCACCACCCACACGACCAAACAAAGCAACGGAAGATCCACCCAATGCAAAACCGGAAAGAACTTCCATGATGAAATGTTGATCAACTGAAGGATGTAATGTTATCAGTCCCAAATAGACAAGCATCAATCCAACAACAGCAAGACCTGTCAAACCAAAACCCATGACAGCTCCTGATTCAAATGCTATGCGGAAGGATTTTTGCAAAGAAATTCTTGCTGCAGCAGCAGTACGAACATTTCCTTTGGTTGCAATCTTCATTCCAATGTATCCGGAGGCAACCGAGGTGCCGGCACCAATCAAAAAACAAATTGCCGACCATAAACCGAGTGGAATGCCGGCATGGTCATCATTAACCGTAAAGACGATGATAATGGCAAAAAGACCCATGAATAAAGACAAAATGCGGTATTCTCTTTTGAGAAAAGCCATCGCACCTTCCGCGATTGCGGAAGATATTTCTGTCAATTTTGCCACCTCTTCAGGAGATGAAGCACCTGTATCAATGGAAATTGCATTCACTCTGCGTGAATAAAAAAGAGCAACGATAAGGGCCAAAGAGCCCAATGCAAGTATCAATCCAACTGTCATACAATAAGTCTGAAAAGTGGAACAAGTAATGATCAATGTCATGGTTTATACCGAATGAACTCATTCAATAGAATGGAACATTTGGCTTGCAAATATACGAAAGGAGGCGCTTATCATGAGGGGATTGGGGACAATTTACCGGCTTAATGCAGATACCCATTGCTTTTTTCATCAACACTTTCTGATTTCATGCAGAGTGCGTATTTTTACCCTTCTATTTGGTCTCCTAGCTCAGTTGGTTAGAGCGCTACGTTGACATCGTAGAGGTCACTGGTTCGAATCCTGTGGAGACCACAAAAGCCAATCATTGATTGGCTTTTTCTTTTGCACCCGCCAAATATAGCAACAGCCCTCAATAACGTTGAGAGCTGTTGCCAGTATCCTGACCCCTGATAGCCAATATTACGATCATCCCGTGATGCAGAATATCACCCTATTCCGAATCGCTGTGATCACATTGCAACTTAAAGGGATTGTAGATGAAGCCAACCCTATAAAAACCCTACTTTTTTCACGCCATTGTAAAATTTATTTTACTGTTGACATGAAGGTTGAGAGTGATTGATCAGGCTTGAGATTGCACTTTTTTCTCAATTTGATGCGATGATTTTCAATGCTCTTCACTGTCACACCGCAGACACTAGCTATCGATTGGGTGTTCAATCCGATGCGAATAAGCTTTGCCACCTTCATTTCCATTGGTGTTATTGATGGTATCAATGTTACCATTGCTCTGAAAAATCCCGGATGCAATTCTTCGCAATCGGCAAGGTATGCATCAAGAGTGGAAATGTCTCGCTTGCTTTTCCTTGTGATATTTACGAGTTCTTCAACCGTGTTTTGACGAACTTTACTTGTATTGGATAATTTGCCAACCACAGAATCCAATTCAGCCAGAATTTTTTGAAAGTTCTTATTCTTTTTCTTCAAAGATTCATTTTCTTCCCTGAGCTTAACTACTTCATCAATCATATCGATATTATACGAGGGCTTTCCCGCAGACAATAATTTCAATTGCTCTTCTCTTTCAAATTGTTCGAGTTTTTTTATGTGAATGGCCAATTCCTCTTGGTTTATAATCTCCAATATATTGCCATGCTCAATCAGTTTTTCTGCACATAGTTTCCATTCTTTATGAGCATATGCGGTTTGCCATATATTTAGCAGAATCGCTGCTTCCAATCGTTCAATCTTTAATTCCCGCGAAATTTCCAATGACTGCTCATAGTATTGGATGGATGAATCAAAACTCTTTTGGGGATTATCTTCTGAACTCAACAAATTCCCTATTTCCTTCAAAAATTCCGCAACTCTCAATTTGAACTGGGTGGTCTTATAAAAATTCAATCCTTCTATAAGCGCTTGGAATGCCCCTTCCCAATCCTGTTCATATTTTAAGAGATCGGCTCTTCTGATGTATAAAGCCGCTTTGTCATATACCCCCTGATAATGAACATAACTTTGTTCCGCCTTCTGCAAATGATATTTCATTTTTTCTACATTTTGAGTCAAAGAATAATTTCTGGCAAGATTGACATGTGACTTGAATTGCAGTTCATGACTGGCATTAGAAAATGTTCCGAGCGATTGTGCTTGCTCAATGGCTTTTGTAGATGCTTCATAATTTCCTTGAAAAAAATAGATTGATCCTTTTGTGAATAATGCTTCACAAAGAATCATGTTATTGTTTCCAAGATGTTTTTGAGCAATCAATTCTACAGCAATGAGTTCTCGCAAAGATTCAGCAAAATGTTTGTACGTAGCCAAATAGTGGCTTCCAAGAAGCAGCGTTGCCCTTGCCTTCAATTCATAGAGTTTATGTCTGGAAAATACAGCGCATTGTCTGTAAATTCTGCTCTTCATTTCTTCGGGAGAAAATGATGTTCTGTTTTGGTATGTGATTATAAATTCAACCATCGCATCAACCGCCTGGTCCGGAGCTTCACGCAATTGCTGCAACTCTAATGCAATATCCGATAAACTCTCCCCTTGATTATTGCGAATGGAGTCGATTATGTTTGATGCTAGAACTTTCAGGGTTTTTGGTTTACCTGAAATTTGATTGTTGTTGGCCATCTATCACCCATTATACTTCTTATTATGTGTTTCCTTCATGATCGCTCATTCCTCCTTGTGAATATTTTCACTTCAATCATGAAAGTTGCTTTTTCCTTAAATTCACACTTCACAATATCGGAAATCTGCGTGAATATTTGTCCTATTTGTCATGGAACTGCGGTCAGCCAAACTTCAAGAGGTTCTATTCCTCTGTTGCACTGCTCAGATTGTGATGCACACTTCCTTCAACATGTACCAAGCCAACATGATCTGGATGCATATTATTCAGATACTTATGTGATGAGCAATAAAGAAACTCATGCATCGGAGCATAGAAGATTATTTAGAATTCCGGAAATGTACTGGTTGATTGCGCAATTGGAAAAGATCGGAGTATCTCCGAGTTCGAGTATTCTTGATATTGGCTGTGACAAAGGGTACTTTTTGGATCAATGCCGAAGATTCGGATATGAAGCTGCAGGAGTGGAACCATCAAATTCAGCAAGAGCATATTGCCGGAATGTGGGATTGAATGTCTATGCACATATAAAGGATGTTCAACAACAATACGATGTCATAACAATGTGGCATGTTCTTGAACACTTTACGGAACCACATGCCTTATTGAACGAATGCAATACAAAACTCAAACCGGGTGGACTAGTATGCATTCGGGTACCCAATTTTGATTCCTTGTGGAGCAGAATATTGGGTACATATTGGATCTGGTTCCAACCTCGCAATCATTATGTTCATTATTCAAAGAAATCGCTACTCTCATTGATACGGCAGCATGGCTTTGAATCAATACATTGCAAAAGCAGAAAACCGAATGATGCCCAAACATTCAAAGCCGGACTCTTGGCTGATAATATCTTGTACAAGAATTTTCGTTATAAACAATCTTTGAAGAAAAAGCTTGGCAGGATCTATGAGCATATCACGGGTGTGGAATTATTCTTGATTGCTCGCAAGAAATAAAAAAGGCCTCATCAAAATTGAAGAGGCCTTGATCAATATTCATATCGATTATTTTATCATTCCACGAAGTTCTGCAAGAGTCACTGACTTTGGTCGAACGATCGAAGATCCCAATATGCGGTGCACAAGAATTTGAGAACAAATTCCCATCGCTCTCGATACACCAAACATCACAGTATAGAATTCAAATTCAGTCAAGCCATAATAATAAAGCAGTGAACCGGAAGCCGCATCTACATTTGGCCATGGATTCTTTGCCTTACCTTGTTCCTTCAATACTTCAGGAACGATGGCAAACAACTTCTTCATGAATTGAACATTATCATCATTCAAATTATGCTGTTCCGCAAATTGATGGAATGCTGTGAAACGGGGATCTGTCACACGCAATACTGCATGACCATATCCGGGAATGACTTGCCCTGAACCCAAACGCTTGAAACAATATTCACGCAATGCTTCATCTGTTGGAACACCACCGAATTCTTGACGAAGATCCATGATGAAACGCAAACATTCTTGATTGGCCAAGCCATGAAGTGGGCCTGCAAGACCGTTAAGTCCGGCACTAACCGAATAAAATACATCAGACAATGCAGAGCTGACCACATGTGAAGTCATCGCGCTTACATTACCGCCTTCATGATCGCTGTGCAATACCAAATACAAACGCACAAGATCTTGCCATGATACATCATCGCTTATGCCGAGCATATGAGCAAAATTTGCACTCCAATCCAATCCGGACTTTGGTGCAATCAAATCACCCTTGCCAAAACGTATGCGATAAATACCTGCCGCAATGGTTGTGACACCACCAAGCAAGGTCACGCAATCCTCAAGTGTGGCTTTCCATAATTCATCTTTGGAAGCACCTGCTTCATATGCTTTGCGGAATGCAGATTCTTTTTCTAGTGCCAAAATACCAATGCTGAGCATGACCATCGGATGGGTGTCTTTCGGCAATGCCTTCAACACATCCCATACGGAATCCGGAACATTGGCTCTTGAAGCAAATGCCGCACTGATTTCAGCTCTTTCTGCATCATTAGGCAATACACCTGTGCAGAGAAGAAAGAATATATCTTCCGGTGTTTGTTTTGTCAATTCAAGAATGGGAATATTTCTGATGCGAAGACCCTCATCCGCAGAAACGGAAGAAGTCTCGCAAAGCAATGCGGGAACAGCCCTCATGCCACCAAGCACTTGCTCAATGGCAACAGTGGAAATTTGCGTGTCTCCATGTTCTTTGAGCAATGTTGTTCTCTCGGCACGAAGCTGGGGAAGTTTCTCGTCGAGTCGAGCTTTGAACAAGTCCATTAAAATCACCTGAAATGTTGTGTTATGAAAAGTCGAGTTGGGGTGCTATTGGAATTTAGATGAGCAACACGCTTGCATTCAAGAAAGTCGCAGCCGCAAAGATAAGAAAAATGAATGATTGTTCACGAAGAAAATGCGAGGAATTTGAGCAATTCAGAGGATTTGAAGGTCTTTCAAGGATGGTGATTGTGTTTTATGGAATGATAAAACTTGACGATGTCTGCTGCGAGCGATGTCCATGAGAGTTCTTTTTTAAGTTTTCGAGCTCCATCTATGCAGGTTTGAGCCATTGAATCTTCAAAAAAAGACCTAATCCCATCAGCGATGTCGGAAGCCGAGATCCCCTTGAAAAGCATGCCTGCCTGTCCATGGCGTACGGCTTCTGGCAAACCGCCAACAGGAGTTGCCAAAACGGGAGTTTCAAAATGGTGAGCTATTGCGACGATTCCACTTTGAGTGGCATTTGCATAAGGCAATACGCATGCATCTGCCGAGCAAAAGAACAATGGTGTTTCATCATCAGAGACATAGCGTATATGTTTATGAATACGATATTGCAATCCCAAATGTTCAATAGTTGCATCATGGTGATCGAATGACCCGTATATCTCGCCGGCAATGACCAAATGAATGGATTCAGGAAGAGACTTCAATGACTCTATTAAGTTCATGAGCCCTTTGTACTCTCTGATGAATCCGAAGAACAATATGATCTGTTTATCATGCGGCAAACCTAATCGCTCTCTTGCTTCATATTGTGAAACCGGATTGCCAAAATGAGTATAAATGGGATGTTCTTTTCGTAAAATGGGTTTTCCAAGATTCATAGACTTCAGATCATGCTCCACTGCATCGCTGATTGCAATCAAACCATCTTGAGCCGACAGCATATATTTTGTGAATGCTGTATCACCGGGCCTTGATTCATGAGGTATTGCATTATGAACAACGCATAATTTGATACAATCATCTTCCATTCTTCTGGCAATGGTGCCAAATGCCGGTCCCATGAAAGGCATCCAAAGTTGCGTGAGCAAGAGATCAGGAGATTGAGCTTTGATTTCAGAAGCAACGGAAAACCAATTGAAAGGATTTACTGTATCAAGAATGCGCTTGGCAGGAATGGGGTCGGCAGTATCATGTTCATTCACGAATTGGGAAGAACCCGGAAACAAGAAATCAGGATATTGCCTTGTGAATGTATAAGCTGATTGTGCATGCCCCAATTGTTCCAATGCTCTGTATAATGCCGCATTGAATTGTGCAATGCCTCCCCTATATGGATAGAACACCGAGAGATAGGCAATATTCAATGGCTTCTCACCATTCATGGCAATTGCCTTTGTATTGCATCATACACTTGTTGCACTGTTAGGTCATGCATGCATGATTTATCTCGTGAACAGGATGTTCCATAATAACAATCACAACCCGTGGATGGCTCCAGTATTTCTCCATAACCAAAAACATCAAATTCATGTTTATTGAAGATATTATTGAAGAGTATCATTTTTTTTCCAAGCCCTAATGCAATATGCATGGTCATGGAAACTGCAGTTACTATCACATCTGCATAAGATGCAATGGCGAGATATTGATGAAGCGGATAGGATCCAACATAAATCGCACGAGTTTGATTATGCAATGTGGCATTCAATGCATGTTCATCCGGCCCGCCAAGAAGCATTGGCGCATATCCATCCTTTTGAAGAAGCCCGATTAATTCCTTCCAATTATCAATAGGCCATAGACGCGTGGGCCATCGAGAACCTGCGCCTGTATTTAGTCCGATGATCTTTTTCCCATTCGCTTGTTCTTGAATGTAAGAAAAGTTGTTCACCCATTTTTGATCTACATTCAGAACATATGATTCATTGTCATAAGTGAGACCACAGATCTCAAAGATTTCTTGAAGATAACTTTTGGTATTTGCTTTGGAGAGTTCATCAAATAGGCCGGTCAATAGCTTATGTTCAGACTCCTTATTTGCGATGGAAATATGTTCGTCTTTCCAAATGAATCCTCGCTTCTCTTCAGCATTACATTCAGCCAGCAACATTGCTGCTTCTTCATCTTTACAGAGATTGATTGCGATGTCGAATGTTTTTCTTGTTGTGATGAATACATCTTCAAATTCAAAAGCACGAATGGTGTCAATAGATTGTGCCGGCAAGATATCTGGATAACGAGTGATCCAAGTGATATGACAATCGGGATACAATTTTTTGTAGGCCTCGATCAAAGGAGTGGTGCGAATCACATCGCCGAGGGCACCCAGCTTTATGATGAGTATGCGTTTGGAAACGGTTTTATATTCCGTGCAATTCGGACATATCATCCCGAATTCTTTATTGGGCCGGCAGGGCACGTCCCCACGGAAATGCATGCAATCAAAATGCAAGTCTTGTATTGTCATTGTTTTGAATCGTGGAATGCGGACATTCCCGAAAAGTGTGAGAGAATCATGCTATCTTTGCAAATAACAATGAAAGCCAACAGTAATGAAGAATGTTCTGATCATCGCATACTATTTTCCCCCATCGGGCGGACCCGGTGTTCAACGTGTGTTGAAGCATATTCAATACTTGCGGGATTTTGGTTGGAATCCAATTGTTCTTACAGTTTCAAACGGAGACTTTCCCGCAAGGGATGAATCACTGATTGCCAAAATTCCGAAAGACATCATCGTTGAACGAACTCATATCTATGAGCCTTATGATGCATATCGTATGCTGATGGGGCAAAAGAAGGGCATGCCGATCGATGTGAATGTCATTAGAAATGAGCATCAAAAGCGAACATTCAAAGAGCGAATTGCCGAAGCAATAAGAGCGACATTCTTCATTCCGGATGCAAGAATCGGTTGGCTTCCAACAGCGGTTCCTAAAGCATTGGAATTGATAAAGAAGCATTCAATCGTTGCAATATACAATTCTTCACCCCCTTACACAACATCACTGATTGCCAGACAAGTCAAGCGCAAGACGGGTCTGCATTGGGTTGCAGGATTCAGAGATCCCTGGACTGAATTTCTCACTTCGCCCAAACGTTGGTTCTTCCCAGCTTGGATTGACCGCAAGATGGAGCAATCGGTATTTTTCGAAGCAGATGCGATCGAATGTGCATGGATTGGCATCATCAAAGACGCTCTTCGAAAATTTCCGAAATTGGATGAACATAAGTTCCATCATGTCCCGAATGGTTATGACTCCACGGATTATCCATCCATGGACAAAGTGGATATTTCCCTTTCAAAACCGGGGATATTCACATTGACATATACCGGTTCGATGTATGGAAGACGCAATCCTTCATCGCTGTTTGCAGCATTGGAATTATTGGCCCAAAAAGGCGAGCTTGCTCCGGGAGACATTCATCTACGATTCATAGGGAGATTTGGAAATGAAGTGCATGATATGTTTCACTCCACTTCATTTTCATCATCAATTGAAGTGATTGGCTATGTGCCCCATGAACAAAGCATTTCATATTTACTTGTGTCTGATGTTCTCTTGTTGATTGTTGATGAGGCAAAAGAAAGCGAGGAAATCGTTCCGGGGAAAGTGTATGAATATATCGGTTCCTTCAAACCTGTGATTGCAATTGCGCCAACACAAGGCGCTATCGCTGATTTGATGAATGAAACTAATGCCGGTGGGATCGCTCATCAATCGGATATTGAAGGGATTGCGAATATTATTCTTGAGATGTATCGTGCTTTTAAAGAAGGAAGGTCTTTGGCACAGCCGAATATTGAAGCGATCAAAAGTTATGAAAGGAGAGAGTCCACTCGGAAACTCGCCCGCCTTCTCGATGCTCATTGATTATAGTAATTCATTTTTCTTGCGTGATTCATTCGCCATGTTTGATTTGAATTCAGTCATCTCAGCAAGCAAATCGGGATAACAAGCACTCAAAATTTGCACTGCCAATAATCCTGCATTTTTTCCTCCGCCAATTGCAACAGTGGCAACCGGGACGCCGGGAGGCATTTGCACAATCGATAATAATGAATCTTGTCCGCCAAGTGCTTTTGTTTGTACCGGAACCCCAATCACCGGCAAAGGTGAATAAGCAGCTGTCATTCCGGGCAAATGCGCTGCACCTCCCGCACCTGCGATAATCACTTTGATGCCTCTCAAATGCGCGGTTTTTCCATACTCGGCCATGTCTTCCGGCGTGCGATGTGCCGACACAACTTTCAATTCATAGGGTATTGAAAATGTTTCACAAATCGATGCCGCTTCTTGCATCGTTGGAAGATCTGAATCACTTCCCATAATGATACCTATGATTGGTTCTGTCCCGAAACGTGATGCATCATGTTCTGACATGGTATTGCCTTGGTCTTAGAAAAAAAATTGCCCCGACGGATATCCTCTCGTCGGGGCTTCCGCACATATACAAACTATTAGCGCTGATTCGGATTGAACAATGGTTTCAATCCCTGCCAGCATTCGAAATAATCTTTTTGCAATTCACCTGTTTCCATTGCATACTTTGTTGGTCTGTTCACAAAGCGTGTTTCAACCATGAATGCAAATCCATTATTGATATAATGAGGTTCAAGATTTGCGTTCACTGCTTTTTCATAGGTTGCAGCATCGGGCCCATGACCGGACATGCAATTGTGCAGTGAACTTCCACCGGGAACAAATCCACCACCTTCTTTTGCATCATAAGCTCCTGAGATCAATCCCATGTATTCATTCATGAAATTTCTATGGAACCAAGGTGGTCTGAATGTATGCTCTGCAACCATCCATCTTGGGGGGAAGAGCACGAAGTCTGCATTGGCAGTTCCTGGCGTATCGGAGCCGGATGTCAAGACGGTGAATATCGATGGATCCGGATGATCGAATGAAACAGTATTGATGCAATTGAAATGAGCCAAATTGTATTTGTATGGAGCATAATTGCCATGCCATGCCACAACATCAAGTGGTGAATGACGTAATTCAGCTTGCCATAAATTTCCCATGAACTTTGAAATGACATGGAATTCACCATCAACTTGCTCATAGGAAGCAACAGGATATTGAAAATCACGAGGATTTGCCAAACCATTCGCACCTATCGGACCTAGATCCGGCAATGTGAACGGGGATCCATAATTCTCGCAGATATATCCACGGGCATTTTCTTCCAATACATCAACCGCAAATTTTATTCCTCGAGGAATCACGCAAATTTCACCGGTGGTGACATGAATCTTACCGAGTTCTGTCCGGAACAACAATGCACCCTGCTGAGGAATGAATAACATTTCTCCATCGGCATTGTAGAAATATCTATTCTTCATGGAAGAATTGATGGCATAAATATGAACGGCAACACCGGATTGAGAAACAGAGTCGCCACATCCAGCCATAGTGATGATTCCATCAACCATGTCTTTGGGAGTGGTCGGTATCGGATGTGGATCCCAGCGCAATTGATTTGGTGTGGTTTCCACTTCATTGAATGGTGTGGAGCGGATTAATCCATTGTCAATGCGCTCATACGGTTTATGAACCACAGATGGCCTGATCCTATACAACCAAGACCGCTTATTTGCACCCCTTGGGGCGGTGAATGCAGATCCATTCACTTGCTCGGTATAGAGATTATACGGATTTTTTTGTGGAGAATTCTGCCCCACAGGCAATGCACCGGGCAATGCCTCTGTGGCAAATTCATTGCCAAAACCTGAATTGTACCGAAGTTCCATGTCAACTTCCTAAAAATGGGGAATATTCACCCTCTGATCTTCATTCTTTGATTCAAAAACGAATATGACAAAAATAACAAGGTTTTTCGACTTCGCACCGAAACAAATGCAGGAAATCAAGCCAAAAACCGCATTGAAATGGCTTTGCTCTATGGGTCAAGTTTCGTATTTTTGTGCTTTCTGATTAATTATTTCTCCAATTCAATATTTGAAGGTCTTCCCCCAATGAACAACGGTCACATAGTTCAGGTGATTGGCCCTGTGGTGGATGTCGAATTCCCAAATGGTCATATTCCCCCGGTCCTTAATGCTCTCGAAATTCCAAGAACAACAACAGAAGGCAAAGAAGATGTCTTGATCTGTGAAGTTCAACAACATCTCGGTGAGGACAGAGTCCGCTCCATCGCGATGGACTCCACAGATGGTTTGGTTCGTGGCATGACAGTCAAAGATTCTGGCGCACCAATTTCCGTTCCGGTCGGACCTGAAGTTCTTGGACGCTTGATCAATGTTACCGGAAAAGGCATTGACCTTAAACCTGCAATTCAAGCAAAAACAACATACCCCATTCATAGACCTGCTCCTGAATTTCAGTCACTTTCCACAAAAAAGGAAATGTTTGAAACAGGCATCAAGGTCATCGACTTGATCGAACCATTTACAAAAGGTGGAAAGACAGGTCTTTTTGGTGGTGCGGGTGTTGGTAAAACGGTTATCATTCAAGAGTTGATTCACAATATCGCAAAGCAACATGGTGGATATTCAATCTTCGCCGGTGTTGGTGAGCGTACTCGTGAAGGGAATGACTTATACCTTGAAATGACAGAATCAAAAGTTATCGACAAAACAGCTCTTGTGTTTGGCCAGATGAATGAACCACCGGGAGCTCGCGCTCGCGTTGCTCTCACAGCTCTCACAATGGCAGAATATTTCCGCGATGAAGAAGGTCGCGATGTATTGTTGTTTGTTGACAATATCTTCCGTTTTACTCAAGCGGGTTCCGAAGTATCCGCATTGCTCGGTCGTATGCCTTCAGCTGTGGGTTATCAGCCAACATTGGCTACGGAAATGGGTGGTTTGCAAGAACGTATCGCATCAACCGACAAAGGTTCCATCACATCGGTGCAGGCTGTATATGTTCCTGCGGATGACTTGACTGACCCTGCTCCTGCGAATACATTCTCCCACTTGGATGCAACAACGGTTCTTTCTCGTCAAATCGCCGAGTTGGGTATTTATCCTGCTGTGGATCCCCTTGATTCAAGTTCACGAATTCTCGATCCACTCATCATCGGAAATGATCATTATACAACCGCAATGCGAGTGAAGAAAGTATTGCAGACATATAAAGATCTTCAGGACATCATCAATATCCTTGGTATGGATGAATTGTCCGATGATGATAAACAAACCGTATACCGCGCTCGTAAAATCCAAAAGTTCTTCTCTCAACCATTCTTCGTTGCAGAGCAGTTTACAGGATTCCAAGGTCGCTATGTGAAAATCGAAGACACCATCTCCGGCTTCAAGTCCATTCTCGATGGCGAAGTGGATAATATCCCTGAAGGATATTTCAGCTATAAAGGAACAATCGACGAAGTGCATGAAGCATTCAAAAAAGCAAATGCATAATTGATCTCCATCATTTTTGAAGAAATATGTCTGAACATCTCTTAGATATAGATATCGTCACTCCGCAAAGAATCATCTTTAGCGGTAAATGCATCTCGGTTGCAATACCCGGTGCGCAATCACCTTTTCAAGTTCTGTATAATCACGCCCCGATTGTATCAGCACTTGAAGTTGGAGCTATCAAGATTGTCAATGAAGACAATAGCGAAGTTGTCTATGCAACGGAAGGTGGATTTGTGGAAGTTCTCCAAAATCGGGTGTCAATCGTTGTTGAAACAGCAGAGCAAGCAGCGGAAATAAACACCGAAGCTGCCCTCGCCTCCATCGCGGAATTACAACAACAACTTGAGTACACAACGACAATCAGTCAAAGAGAACAACTCAAACATGCAATCTCCATTCAAGAAAATAGAGTGCGCATAGCAGGCAGATAAAACAACAATCCTCGTTTATTTTAAAGGCCATCATTGATGGCCTTTTCTGTTTTATACAACAATTCCCGTAAACAAGGGAAGCGTTTACGGGAACCGTGCTCTTAGGGAAGAATAGGTTTGATGCAAGAAACCAATCAGGTTTTGCAGCATTGATAGGGGGAGCATCAAACCCGGGGGTCAACATACTATTGCCATAAATGGCGAATAATAACCAATGTTCTGGTTAATATTCAGCAAAGTATGTGCCAAAAACCCGGAATTGACAACTTTGGGAGATAATTACTTGGTAATTCTTTGAAATTCTTTGTTGAAGAGCTCTTTTTGTGTCGCGCTCATTGCTTTGCCCCTTCTGTTCATGACAGTATCTGCTACCTGCAATGCCTTGTGCAATTCATAATTGCCACCATTTTTGGCAGATTCTGACGCTGTTCCCCATGAAAATGAGTGTATTTCTTTGGGAGGAAATGCTCCGATATCATGAACCGACGAACTGATTCCTATGATTGATCCTGTTGTCAGGCAAGTACCGATTGCAGTCTTTGTATGATCCCCGATCATTGCACCAAGAAACATCTGCCCGGTTTGTATTTCTTTTCCTCGCAAAGTGACATCAATCTCACCATAGGTGTTCTTTAAGTCGGAGGTGATTGTCATTGCACCAAGATTCACCCATTCACCACAATAGGAATGACCAATAAAACCTTGATGTTGTTTATTGGAATATCCGTGAAAAACACTCTGCTCAACCTCTCCACCGATCTTGCAATGAGGTCCGATAACGGTACCTCCATAAATCTGTGCGCCGGCTTTGATGATGCTTCCCTTTCCGATATGACATGGACCTTGCACAAAAGCATGCGCCATGATGATAACATCGGATTCTATGATGATCGGTCCTTTGCTTGCATCCAATACAATTCCCGGGGCACATTCACAGTTCTTTCCAATTGCAATGCGATCCAAATTCAATGCAAAAACATGAGTGGGTACAGCGTCTTTATAATTCTTTGAATAATAACCAAATGACTCACCGATTGCTTGCGGAGCCATCAGCATTGCATCCCATTGATGCTTCAGATACTCAACAGTTATTTCTGTTACCGGCAAAGTGTCAGGCCCAAAAGGCGAAATGATACCTTCAAAAGAAGGAGCAAACAAATCAAGTTGTGAAAGTTCCGATTCATGCATCAAATACAATCCAATGATTTGACCATTATTGCTGATGATGAATGATTGTGCTCCATCTATTGCCATTCGACGCAATATGGTAAGAACATGAGTTGTTGGTGCTATATCCGAACGCAAAATCATCACAGGGCAAGACGGTGCCGATAAATCAGCGGCATCCATTCCTTCTTGCTCCATGAATGATCGTTTTTGAAGATCCCTTCCTATGAACCGCAATGAAAATTCAGGCAAAGCATCACGGAATACCTCGAATACTCTCCTTCCTCCAAAACGCAATTCCCAAGATGAATGCATTACCGTAAAGGGATACAGAGAATCTTCAATTTCTTTGGATTCCGCGAGAATCAATGTAAATAAAGCTTGTTGCATGTATAATCCATATTCACTTCACCATGACAAAAATCATTGTTACAGTGGCCAAAACCAAAGAATTTTGAAATGAGGCTCGAAAAAACCATCGCATTGTGATTCCTGGCGATTATTCCATGGTCAAAAGCTAACCATCCTACGGAAATTGCAGGAATTTTCATTTATTTGGCAACCGAATTGTCAGTTTGATTGTTCTAACATAGAATAATCACCATTGAATAATGTTACAAAGGACTACCATGTATATTTCAATCATGAATTTCATTATTGCGATTCTACCTTTACTTGCTTGTACGTTTTCTGTCAATGCTGCAGGACCTGACAAAGCTGCACTCATGAAACGCGGACAAGTTGTCTATAATGAATATTGCAAAACATGTCACCAAGCAAATGGTCAGGGTTTGTCAACGGTATATCCCCCATTGGCAGGTGCGGATTATGTTAAGACCAAAGGCGCGAAAGTGATCACAGACAATGTCGTGAACGGATTGAAAGGTCCAATTACAGTGAATGGGAAAAAATTCAACAATGTAATGACAGCTCTTCCTACAAAATATTCAAATGCAGATGCCGCTGCTGTAATCACATTCGTATTGAATAGCTGGGGAAATAATGGTGGAATTGTTTCCGATGCGGATGTGAAGAAGGTGAGAAAATCAGGTAAATAATCAATAGCATTCTCAAAAAAAAGAAACCCCGACATAAAATTGTCGGGGTTTTTTGTTGGAAGATTGCTCCATATTCGGTCCCATCGAGACCGCGTATATGCCGGGTGGTGAATCCGGCATATCACTGCCATTTGTTGGGTGGCGAAAAGAGGGAGAGAGAGTGCTCTTCCGTATCGACTATGTGGTGTACTCGATACTGTAAAGACAGTCTGTATCGATGGAACCTTACATCAAGCAATAACTTCTCAAACATGTCTGGTGACGAAATCATGTATGTTTTCTTGCAGGATTATGATCAAAAACAGCAAAAAAAAACTCCCTAAGGGAGTTTGATTTTTCTAAGAGCTTGAAAGTTCACCATTTCATGAGATTTACTTCATCCACATATACTGTTTGTCTTAATCTGAATAGGGCAAGAACAATTGCCAATCCCACTGCTGCTTCTGCTGCTGCGACTGCCATGACAAAAAACACAAACATTTGTCCGGCAGAATCTCCAAGATATGCCGAAAAAGCAACAAGTGTGAGATTCACTGCATTGAGCATCATTTCAATACACATGAAAATAATGATTGCATTTCTTCTTGTGATAACACCGGCCGCTCCAATCACAAAAATGATTGCAGACAATGCCAGATAAAATTCCAAAGGTATCGAGGTTAAATTCATAGTATTCTCTGATTGCGAAATCAATGATATTGTCAGTCTTCGATTTTTCTTTTGGCCAAAATGATTGAACCAAGAACTGCCGCCAAAAGCAATAATGAAATTGCTTCGAATGGAAAGATATAACCTGAGAACAAGACATTCCCAATCTCTGCTGGCGATCCAATTTTCTCTGCTGAAGGTGCAATCTCATTAAAACCAGTAGGAGTACTTAAAAATGCAAGAAGCACTTCCAAAGCCAATGCACTCGATAATGCAATCGCAAGTGCTGTTCGAGGATTGAATCGTTCCTTCAATGCATCTTCCTTGCCAAGATTCAGCAACATGATCACAAACACAACCAAGACCATGATCGCGCCGGCATATACAAGTATTTGAACAGCAGCGATGAACTGAGCTTGCAATGTGAGATATAAACCCGCCAAGGCAAAGAAATGCATAATCAATGAAACTGCCGCAGAAACAGGATTTCTTCTTGTGACAAGCAAGATTCCTGTGGCAACTGCCAGTAATCCCAGCACGAAAAAAGCAATGATTTGAATATTCACGAAAATCTCAAATGAATGACTGAATCACTGACAAAAATAGTAAAATTTCCAGCGTAATGAGCCCCAAAAACATTGTTCATCAACTCTGAGAGAGCACTTGACCCATATATTGCACGAGGGAGACCATTTTTGCATAATTCATCCTTTTGGGGCCAATCAGCCCAATTGATCCATGCGCCCCTTTCATCGTATAAGATCCCATAACCAAGCTGTATTCATGCAGTTTTTCCTCTTTCATTTCATTCCCTATGACAATCTTGACCGATTGCTGTTGCAAATCATCATGATGATCTAGCAAATGTATGATGACATCCTCATTTTCCACCAATTCGATCACACCTTTCAATTGATTGGGGGAATCAAATTCAGGATATTCCAATAAATGTCTTGCACCTGCTATGTGAACTTTTTCATCACTTGAAACATGTGGACTTAGCAATGTATCAACAGAATCGATGAATAGTCGAAGTAATGAATGTTGTCCACTGGTTCCATCCATCATCATCTCCACGATGTGATCGCGCAAAAACCTGATAGACCTACCACTGATTCTGCTATTGATGAAATGCGTTGTATGATCAAGAAGCGCAGAATCATACACGATGTCTGTTTCCAATGTTACAGTGCGCACAATATTGGAATCCAATTCCATCACAATCAATAGACGATTGGAAGACAATGGCACAAGATGCGCCTTCTTCACATTGATGTCAAGCATCTGCGGCAATTCCACAATTGCAAGACAATGGGATAATGCACCAAGGATTCTGGAAGCATCTTTCAATGCCTGATCCTGAGAAAGTGCCTGCAATTGATCTTTCACAACATGTCTATCTTTCTCGGATAATTCTCTGACATCCATCAATGTATCAACATAGCATCTATATCCTTTGTCTGTGGGCACTCTCCCGGCTGATGTATGTGGATGACTAATGAAATTCAAATCTTCCAGATCGGCCATGACATTTCGAATCGTAGCGGGGCTCAATGTAAATTCTTCGGATGTCTTGGAAAGAAATCGAGAACCCACCGGTGAGGCAGTGAGAATATATGACTGTACGATGGATCGAAGGACCGACTTCTCTCGTTCATTCAGGTCTCTGTCATTGCTGTTTCTATGTGTGTATTCTGTGTTCATGACTTCGAATATACTGGTTCACGAAAATAATCAATCTTCTCTTTGTTTCTTTCTCTAGTCGGGACATCGTAGATTTGCCCATTGCCAATCACTACAAGTCATTCAATGGACTATCTGTCAAAAGCCGAACAGGCAAGAATTCGCCTGCTCGGAAAAAAACGCGAACGTATGGAACAAGGGCGATTTATTGCAGAAGGCATGAAAGTCTGCAAGGAATTGCTCGGTTCATCCATTACCATTCAATATGCCGTGATATCAGATGATGCGAATGAACAGGCTTTGCAGCTTGCCAAAGAAATTGAGGAAGCCGGGATAGAAGTGTGCAAGGCCGGAACAAGTGCTTTTGAACGAATGAGTAATGCACAAACACCTCAGGACATCTTTTGCATTGCTGAATTACCGGATATTGAACATGGCTTACCTGACTGTTTCTTGGCCCTGGAAGACATCAATGACCCCGGAAATATCGGCACCATACTCAGAACCGCAGATTGGTTCGGCATACATTCCATCATCTTAGGCGGCACATGTGCAGATCCTTTTGGGCCGAAAGCTCTTCGATCAGCAATGGGCTCTACATTCAGAATGAACATCCAATCAACTGATGATCTTCCAAGCATCCTCAAATCCTGGAAGAAAAAATATGTGGAAGGAGAAATTCTCGGAATGATTGTACATGGCAAACACTCACTCCAAGATTTGAAAGAACTCCCACGGAACTGGGGAATAATCTTGGGAAGTGAGTCTCATGGTTTGTCAAAACAAACATCGGAGTATGTCACTCTTCCAATTCGTATTGATGGATCAGGATCCGCTGAATCCCTCAATGTTGGCATTGCTACCGGTATTTCTCTCTATCATTGCTTTACATTACTCAAAAAGCAATGATTTCTCATCACTTGCGTCAGGAGCAACCCATTCTTAGAGGTCATGACAGAAAAACAAACACATAGAACCACAAAAGTGATTGCACAAAATCGTAAGGCAAGGCATGATTTTGAGATCATCTCCACATTGGAAGCAGGAATTGTTCTTACCGGAACAGAGGTGAAATCATTGCGCGCGGGGAAATGTAATTTGCAGGATAGTTATGTATTATATCAGTCCAAGCATTCAGTGGCTCCCATGTTGATTGGTACTCATATCAGCCCATATGATCATGGAAATCGGGAAAATCACATTCCAACAAGAGATCGAGTACTGTTATTGCATGACCGCGAATCGACAAAACTGAAACAAGCAATTCAGGAAAAAGGAATGACCGTGGTGCCTTTGTCGATGTATTTTTCGGGTCCATATGTGAAGGTGGAAATTGCAGTTGTTCGGGGGAAAAAATTGCATGACAAAAGAGAAGATCTCAAGAAAAAAGACATCGAGCGTGATCTACGTCGGGGTGAATAAAAAAAAGACCATTCTGTGAAGAACGGTCTTTCTGAATCAGCAATTCGTTATTAAGTTTTGTGTTTACCGACTCAAGAGATTTCCTTTCAATGTTTCGAGCGCTGTTCGAACTTTGATATCATGTCCGAGATAATTCTCAATTGTCTGACATGAATGTAGAACAGTTGTATGATCTCTTCCTCCAAAATGAGCGCCAATGCTCTTCAATGAAGTCCCAATCAACATCTTAATCAGATACATCGTCATTTGTCTGGCGATGACAACTTCATGTTTTCTTGTTTTCGCGGAGAGCAATTCAACAGGAATCTGATAATAGGATGATACCTCCAAAGCGATGGTATCCATACTCAATTGACGTGCAATTGTGCCTGCAATACCCTGCACCACTTCCTTGGCTAAATCCAATCCCATCACTCTGCTATCAAGAGAGATTTTTGCTATGAGTTTGATCAAAGCTCCTTCTAATTCCCTCACATTGCCATTGATGTTTTTTGCAATGTATTCAGCAACTTCGGGCTGCAAATCGAAACCTTCATCCTGAGATTTCTTTTGAAGAATCGCCATGCGCATTTCAAAGTCAGGCATTTGGATGTCTGCGGAAAGTCCCCATTGAAATCTTGAAATCAAACGCGCATCAATATCAAGCAAATCTTTGGGAGGCTTGTCGCTTGTTAGTACAACTTGCTTTCCTTGAAGATGCAATGCATTGAAGGTATGAAAGAAATGATCTTGCGTTTTTTCTTTTCCACCCAAGAATTGAATATCATCAACAATCAAAACATCGACACTGCGATAAAAATTGGTGAATTCATTGAGCTTATTGTTCTGTATCGCATTCACATATTCAAAAGTGAAACGCTCGCTGTTCGTGTACAAAACCCTTGCACCGGATTTGTGTGAAACAATATAATTTCCAATTGCTTGGGCAAGATGTGTTTTTCCAAGACCTGTTCCACCATAGATGAACAGTGGATTAAAATTGGTTTTACCGGGCCTTTCTGCGACAGCGAATGCAGCGGAGGCGGCAAGTTGATTGCTCTCACCACGCACGAAATTGTCAAAGACATATCGTTGATTCAATGCTGAAAGAAATTCAAAATCCGGTTCCGCCTGTTTGCTTTGCGCAGCAAACTGAAGAACTGATTGATTGCCAGTGGTTGGTGTATTACGGAGTGCAGGGATGCGAATGGTTCTGTCTTCAAGTGAAGTCTCACCCTTGCTGACTACAACTTCATATCGCAAGGATGCTTCCTCGCCCGCAACCTGACTGAGTGTTTTGCGAAGTAGATCACGATAATGCTCTTCAATCCACTCAACAAAGAATTGGCTGGGTACTTCAATGGTAAGCGTATTATCTTCCCATGTGAGTGGCTTGATAAGTTCAAACCATGTCTTCCACATTTGAGAGGAAACATTATCTCGTATAAGTCGAGACATTCCCTCCCAATATTCAATTGCCTGTGGACTCCTGGGTCGGATGGATTGCCCTGTTTCGCCGATCACCAGATTATTGGGATCTGACGCTTGTTTTTTTACGATATCTGCTCGGGTTTGTTTGTCGCCCGGAAATAAATCAATTGTGTCGCGTTTTCTAGCCAAGAGGATACTCCTTTTCCAAATAGCTGGCATGAACCGTTCGGAACTTATCATGCAAAGCATGTAATACCATGAAACGAATCATAGACCGTTGAGCTGAGAATGCACGAACTGCTTGTCCGCACTTATTAACACAACAATACATTGTTGAATTAGTTGATGATATGAAGCCACAAATTGGGGAATGACCTTATCTCATCTGACCGGGATTGAACCGAGGGGAAATCGGCATGTTCAAAAAACAGCGAATGGATAATCTTAAAGCGGGATGGAGCTTATCCGATTGTTTTCTGTTTGTCCTGCAAAACCGGGATGCAAAAATGGAAAATTTTTCCACATAGAAACAAGTAGAAAATTTCATTTTCAAAAAAAATATTTCTTGTTTTTTATTGAACTGCAAAAAGACCCTGCATTCATACGCAATGCATGGCATCAAATACCCCTGAATATGCTTGAAATCGTGGCCATGAATTGCGTATGCTAGGTATTATCAGTGATTTAGGGCATTTTCCACATTGATGAATCAATATTGAACATTCCACTCGACAACCATTCTATTTCTTAAGGTACGAGTCGGGCATTACGTTGGTCGACATGGGGTATTATCGTATTTTTGTAATGCCTTGATGCAAATGGCGGAAGGGCATTGTTCAGACCACATCTTTTTTTGATTGTTTCATGCTAATCACCGGATATACATATGCCGAATAATCCAAACGGTGAACAGTTTGAAATGAGCTTCTTTGACCACCTGGAAGAATTGCGACGTCGAGTGGGGTTGGCAGCATTGGGGGTGGTACTTGGTTGCATTGTCGCGGGGGCATTTGTTGATCAACTAATGAACTGGGTTTTATTGCAACCCGCTGCTTCAGTCAATCTGGAATTACAAAATCTTCGTCCATTCGGGCAGGCCTTTCTCTTCTTTAAAGTCATCATTATGGCGGGATTAATCATTTCCATGCCATTTACACTCTATCAACTGTGGAAATTCATTGCACCCGGTTTATATGAAAAAGAACGTCGTTGGGCTGGGAAAATAACGGTCTACACATCTTTTTGCTTTTTGTCAGGGGTGGCATTTGCTTATTGGATCATGATTCCCGTGATGCTATCATTTACAGCATCTTTTGGCTCCACTTTTATCAAAAACAGCATTGATGTGACGGAATATTTCAGCTTCATCACCACAACACTCCTGAGCGCGGGTCTGATCTTCGAACTTCCGATGATTGCATATATCTTATCCAAAATCGGCATCATCACTCCTGAGATGCTCAGAAAGTACAGAAGGCATGCAATTGTGGTCATTTTGGTATTGGCAGCCGCCCTTACACCAAGCACGGATCCAGTGAGCCAAATGGTGTTTGCAGCACCTCTTTGGGTTCTATATGAACTAAGCATCCTCGTTACGGTGTTTGCAAGGAAGAAGAAAGATCCGGAATCATCAATCCCATAATTTCATGTCAATAGCAAAAATCAGCAGCGTTGTCAATCATCATCTTGAGGCATTTCATCCATATTTCAGGGAGCAAATGCGCACGGACATACCATTACTCAATCTGGTGATACGGTATATACTGCGTCAAAGAGGCAAAAGAGTTCGTCCAACGCTTGTTTTCTTGAGTGCTGAATTATGTGGCGGAACAACCGATAGGACATTCGTCGGAGCTTCAATGGTTGAACTCTTGCATACCGCAACGCTTGTGCATGACGATGTTGTGGATGATGCCGCGGAAAGACGAGGGATGCCTTCAATAAATGCGCTTTGGAAAAATAAGGCATCCGTTTTGGTGGGAGATTATTTACTGTCGCGCGGATTGCACATTGCTGTGGATCATGATGAATTTGCTTTTTTGAAAGCCACTAGCAAAGCTGTGCAAAGAATGAGCGAAGGCGAATTGTTGCAAATGCAAAAAAGTAGACAATTAAACATAGACGAAGAAACATATTTCAAAATCATTGCTGACAAAACAGCCTCATTAATCAGCACATGTTGTGAAATAGGAGCTCGCAGTGCGATCAGCGATGAACATAAAATTCAACTTATCACTCGTTATGGCGAATTGGTTGGCCTTGCTTTTCAGATCCGAGATGATTTGCTTGATTATGTGAGCAGAACAAATCTTATTGGCAAGCCATATGCCAATGATTTGAAAGAGAAGAAAATCACACTTCCACTCATACATGCTTTGAGAAGCGCTCCGAAATCCACATCTTCTTCTATTATTGGGATGATCAAACGTGGAAATCTGCAATCTTCGGACATCAATCACATCATGTCATTCGTAAAAGAACATGGAGGCATTGAATATGCTCAGAACAAAGCGAAGACATTGATTGAAGAAGCTGTTTCCTTGCTTGAAATTTTCCCTGATTCAGTGTACAAATCATCCTTGAATGATTTTGCATATTTCGTCATCGAACGTCAATCTTGATCAATCAGGCAGAAAGATCAGGTGTTCATCACATGCTGATTGCTGAATTTCATTCAATATTTCCCGCAAACCATCAGACCCAAACTTCACTTCGATTGAAACAGCGCTCAAAACCCTCTCTTGTAAATGATTGTGAGGATAGATCCAATCATGAGCTTCTTGCGCCTTCACAAATAGTTGATCTTGTTTTTTCTTGATGCCGGATTTCATTTTTTTACCGAGTTGATCCAATTGTTTTTCAATTCCATGCTCCGTTGCAGATACAGCACCTTGCAATGATGGATCAATTGTATTCGCATGCAGTGCAATTTCATGCATTGCATTATGAATGTGATCAGATAAAGAAACAAATAATTCTTCACCTGAGACATCCTGAGCAAATCTCGAAGATAAATCCTGCTCTATTTCATTCATCGTTTTGAAGAATTCGTGCGTGGACAATCCATGCTTTGCAAGATATTTTCTGATGGAATGTGAAATAATCGTGACTGAATGCCGAGAATGAAGTGCGGGCATTGGAATTGAATAAGCAGGATAAGCATATCTAAGTTGCGACATATAGCGCGCTTCACCGGGCCCGACAATCATGCCGACTGTAGGTAGTATTGCGTCTTGAATGAGTGGTCTAAACAATACACTCGGAGAAAATTGAAGGGTATGGGCAGAGAAGAATTGCGCCAGCTCTTCTTTTCCAAATGATAGTTCACCGATTCGATATAGATCATCGGCAACATATTCTACCTTTATTCTTTGTCCATTTGCATCATGAAAAAATGCATTGATATCCCCTGCTTCTGATTGAATCTGTTTACCCTCTTTAAGAATGTCGTCATTTGCACGGTCAACATATGTTTTGAGATTTCCCGGATTCATCAGCTCATGAATCATCGCATCAGCAAACAAGCCGTGCTTTCTGGCAATTGCAGATGAGAAAAACAAGACACCATATTCACCGCAGCGTTTTTGCATAAATGATAAGAATGCACTCGTCCATGATATGCCGGGCTGATGAATCGATTGCAATTCTTTTGCAATTGTCTGACCAAATTCAGTGTCGGGAAGCAATGAAGCAATGTCATTGATTATACGGATGATATCTTCAGAAAAAACCCTTTCCGAAATGGAAAGTTTGGACTGCAATAGTTGCTTGTCTTCACATTCAATCGAATGAAGGTTTCCCTTGGCATCAATGATGGTGACAATGCCGGCTTCCATTCCATCATGATCATTGTCCTCAATCCAGAAAACGGGAATTACTTGATGATCATTGGTTGATTGAGACTTCGCAATTGCAATGCAAGTCATTGCCTTATACAATGAATATAAAGGTCCACCCAAAAAGCCGGGTTGCTGACCTGTTACAATGACGCTCGCTTTTCCTGAAGCCAATGCTTTCAAATGTGATTGCTGAAGGGATGAGCATATTACATCGGACATTGTTTCCTGAATGACTTCGGCTGATTTCGGTCCTAGTGAATGTGCCCTTTGATCGCGTTCAAGACTATCCGGTTCATGAGTGAATGCCTTGTCTTTTTTTGAATATTCAGACATTCCGGGTATTTGGATAAATGGCAGAGTTTGAACGATCATAAGTCAGGTTGATCCAATAATGAATCATAAGCAGAAGAAGATTGTTTTTTGATACCGATCATGTTTTCGACATACTTGGCAAGAATATCAAATTCAATGTTTACTTGCGTATTGACAGTCAATGCTCCGATCGTCGTTACGGCCAATGTATGTGGTATGATTGCAAGCATGCACATATTATTACGGACACGGGCCACCGTAAGACTCACTCCGTTTATGCAAATAGAGCCGACCGGCACTACATATTTTGCGAATTGATCAGGGAATGAAATCCATAATTCCCAACCGCCACCGGAAACTGTTGTTATCGAATGAACTCTGCCAACGCAATCGACATGACCTTGAACTATATGGCCACCCAATCTATCTGTGACTTGCAATGCTCTTTCAAGATTGACCGAATCACCAACTTTGAATGAACCCAATGTGGTTTTTAGCAATGTTTCCTTCACTGTATCAACACGAAATTCATCTCCCTTAACAGCGATGACTGTTTGGCATGCACCATTTACGGATATAGAATCATCGATTGAAAGATCATTCATGACCTTTGAACCTCGGATAGATAAAGTAAGGCCACTGCCTTTTGTTTCAATCTTTGATATTTTTCCGACTTCTTCAACGAGTCCGGTAAACATAAGTATTGCCAATGAGGTATGATAAACTACTGCAAAAGTACTGAATCCTTAGAATTGGGCTCTCATTCCAAGATAGATCATGCGATTATCGAGCATACCCCAAACCAGCGAACCTTCGAAGAGATTACTATTTGGGCGATCCGGTGAAATCACGACATGGTTTTGCAATGTGTTCATGATATTCTCGACTCCGAGATACACATCAAATGAAGGGGTTCTCCAAGTACATTGTGCGTTCACACGAGTGAATGAAGGAAACTGTTCTGTCATCCGAAATCCCTCAGGATTTTCCATCGTCGAAGGTAAACGCCCTTCTCCATTCCACATCATGGTGACATCGCATTGAAATTGTTCATTGAACAGTGCTTGAGACATCGTAAACAATGCTCTATGCGGACTCACCAAGATTCTTCTTTGCAATGTATTGTCACTCGTTTGCCACATATCATTGAATCGCCATGCGATATTCACTTTAGATCCTTCCCAAGGCATCATTTGAGCTTGCATCATGAATGATGTGGCATATGCAAATGAATCATTTGCGATGCGAAGTGTTCTTGCCGATGCATCAAAATCAGTATTGACTTGATTTAGGAAACGCGTGTGATACAGCTCGGTGTCAAATGTCATAGGCATGCCGAATAGCGTGGTTGTATATGTAATTGAACCACCATAATTCCAGGCTTTTTCAGGATTCAGAATTGAATCAATCTGAACTCTTCTATTATTGACAAAAGCAGACATATTATCGGTGAATACGTTTGCAACTCTCATGCCGCTTCCGGCCGATATGCGAATATTGAATGACTCTATCGGAGAATATTTGAGATGCATTCTTGGAGTGACAATGGTACCAAATAGATTGTGAACATCAATGCGTATACCGGTCACGATTGTTAATGATTCATTCGGTGTAAATGTCTCTTCTGCGAAGATTCCCGGCACTGATTCTGTGCGTTGTTTATCCATTCCAAACATTGTTTCATCAAATGAATCAAACATATAAGAGAGACCATACCATAATTTGTGATTGCTTGATAGCTCTTTCACAGCAATTGCTTTCATGAATCCGCTTTGTTGTTCTCCCTCATATTCTCTTATACCGAATGATGAATTCATGGAATGCATGGATCCTGCCAATTGAATAGCAAATGATTCCGCAAATGCATTATCCAATTCCAGGAAACCAATTTTTCCCATCACTTCGCTTCTCTCAAGATGAGTCTTACTTTCGAATATTCCTTGTGCGGCAAGCAGGTTTTTGAACGGAGTGGTCATGCCGCCGCTGTGTTCATCATTCACATATCGAGCAAGGATTTGATACTCGATGTCATCTGCCATGTATTCCGCTCTGAACGTTCCATTCAGTTTATTGAATAATGGCATGTCTATATAGCCATCATTATTGCCATCCATTTCATGATTGAATGTGCTCCCGTGCAACATCACCATTGCATGCAAACCTCTTATGGGTTCGATTGCAGAAGCGATATTCAATTCATAGCGTTCCATTTGATTTAGATAAGCATTGACAAACAAACGTGGCGACATGATCGGCTTGAGCATTTCGATATTGATGAGGCCCGCGACTCCTTCATATCCATTCATCACAGATGCAGCGCCCTTTGAAATGCTAATTGATTCCAAAAATGATCCAGGCATTAAATCCATGCCATATGGTAAAGCCAAACCCTTCATACCCGGAACGGCTTCAAGCAACTGTTGGGTATACATGCCCTTCAAACCAAGAAGTTGTATGACTTTTGCTCCTGTTGCGGCATCTGCATATGATACTTCAACCGAAGGACTTCTCTCAAAAGATTCAGCCAGGGAACAACAAGCGGATTCCCTTAGCTGTCTTGATGAAATCTTTTCAGTTTTGATTTCTGCTTTGGTGATGGACTGCAAACCCGTTTCTTCCACTATCACAGTTTTTGTCCGAGCATCAGGCATCAGCAAAATGCGAATGAGGTCATTGGACTGTGGTGGTATATCAATTGTATCTTTTGCATATCCTATGGATGATACAATCAATTGAAGTTGATTGACACTTGGTGTTTTTATGACAAAACGGCCCTGTTGATCGGTTCTAACTCCGACATTTAAGTTCTTTGCTACTACAGTTGCTCCTGATAATGCCGATGAGTCAAGTGCACTCAATACAATTCCACGAATCGTATCATTTTCCGAATAAGCCATTACACTTGAAATACAGCATAACAATGGGAGCATCATGATTGTGATGCATCTGAACATGTCTGTCTCAAATTGATGAATGAATACTGTCGATTATCCGAGATAACAACAGCATTCTATATTCGAAATATGCAAAGATCCGCTCGGTCGTGAAATAGCGAGGAAGTTGAAGGGAATGTCAAATAGGAAGCAAGTTGAATTGAGGCATGATTTTTTGATTGCATATCATGATCAAGATGCTCTAGCATCCCAATCATTGGCGCTATCAAATGAATGGAAATTGTAAGCGGAATTCCCTCCACATTCAATGCGGTTTCAATAAGATCATCTTCGCAGCATGCAGGAATGTCTATGACTACTTGTGAATAGTTTTTCTCACAGCATGCATCTTGATGGTCAAGTGAGAGCGATACAGATTCAACTTCACCACAACAATAATGCACAAGCAAAGGCGAGCCGCTCATTGTACCAATGAACATGAGAAGCAATAGCATTGATATGATCTTTTGTTGCATTATTCATCATCCGATATGATGTCTTCATCATCAAGGTCTTGTTTATTCAGAATATCACGTTCCTGATATTCCGCCACTCTTTTGTCTCTTCTGGATTTTGCCAATTCTCTCAAATCTATGATTTTATCCGCTTCATCAACAATCTCTGTACCCAGCATGGTTTCAAGAACGTCTTCCATTGTTACGAGTCCTTCGATTCCACCATACTCATCAACCACGACAAACATGTGTTGTCTTCCTTGGAGAAATTGCTCCAATGCCTTTTCCAATGTTGCATTGTCAGGTATAAAATTCACTTGTCGAACAATTCTGTCCATCGTTCGATTTCTTCTTCCATCCAAAGCCGCCCTCAATACATCTTTTGTGAGTGCATAGCCAATTACTCCGTCGATTGAATCTCCCTCCCAGACAGGGAATCTGGAATACATTTGCAATTCGGGCATAAGTGCAACCTCGGCAACGGTTTTCTTTGACTGCACGCTGAATACCACAGACCTTGGCGTCATGATATCTGCAACACGAATCTCACTGAAATTCATGATGCTTTTGAAAATGCGATATTCTCCATCATCCAGTGTTCCCTCTTCTCTGGCGGTATCCACCAAGGCATCGAATTCCTCTCTTTGTTCAGACTCCGTCATCGGCGGATTCAACAATGTGCCAAGCCTTACCAGAATGAGACTCAAAGGGTAAAATACAAATGACAAAATTCGGAGATAGACAAAAGTCGTTGAGGTTAACCGCTCTGCATAGCGCTCACCTATTGCAGAGGCAAGCGTTTTGATGACTATCACCAAAATCAGAGAAATCAACAGTGTGGGTATTTCTGCAAGCGGCTTTTCAAGACCGGAAGCTGTCCAAAGAAGTGTGAATGCTCCTAACAATAGTAGGATAAGGGCATCCATGATGAGCAAAGAAATGCGAGCATGGGCTGCATTCGTTGAGCGTAGTCGAATGAGAAATCCGGCTCTTTCCGGCTTGATTGCTTCAAAAGCATCAAGGAATTGAGGTGTCAATTCCGTTAATGCAGACCTTGACAATGAATTGATTGCCATAAGGACAAAGCACAAGATGAGCAGGGAAAGTTCAAGATACATCATTCAATATCTCATGTGGAACATCACAAGCATTTGATTCTGAACGAATTATAGTTCAATCTATCCACAAATGCATGACAAAATTACCAAAAAAACAGCAGCGAATAGCTTGAACATAGCCATTCTCTATTCACCAAGCCCTGTTTTACCTCTGAACAACTGAAAAAACAGTTTGATTATTCGGAAAAATGCCCATATTTTTGCTGCTCGTGTTTGCAACGGGCTCGTAGCTCAGTTGGGAGAGCGCTTGAATGGCATTCACGAGGTCAGGGGTTCGATTCCCCTCGAGTCCACATACGAACGTTGATTTGGGATCGTAGCTCAGCTGGTTAGAGCGCTGCCCTGTCAAGGCAGAGGTCGCGAGTTCGAGCCTCGTCGGTCCCGCTTAAGCCCGCACTTCATTGAAGAGCGGGTTTTTTTATTTCCCCCTGATGAATTCCCTGTATGGCATCAATCATTTTTAGTATTTTGGCCATCCCATTGGTCAATTAGAAACAGGATACACTATAATGTCCGGCAAAGCTCAAACATGTACTCGAATCATTCTTGCTTACTGCTTCTTGCTCCTTGTGATGCAAGGCATGATGCATGCACAACCTTTAGTTCAAAGCAAAGTCATTGATGGCTTGCGTGATAAACCCCTGCGATATCTGGCGCTCACACAATGCACATTGATTCCGGAACCAGGGAGAATCATCCGCAATGCCACAATCATCATTCGTAATGATAGGATCGAAGCTGCGGGTGCGCAAATCGCAATACCTGTGGGAGCAACTGTCCGCTCATTGAACGGAGCCCATGTCTATGCCGGATTCATAGAATCATATTCTTCGGTAGGCGTACCTGGTGGTTCGCAAAAAAGAGGATTCAACCCCGAGGGGGAAGATGAAATTGAAAAACCTGCTTCTTTGAACAGAGGTGCACGATATTGGAATGAGGCTATCAAACCTGAATTCAATATTGCCAATTCGCTTGGAATCGATGAAAAGTCTGCCGCCGAACTGTATAAGCAGGGTTTTTGCATAGCGCATGTCAATTCCATGGATGGCATCATGCGCGGTACATCCGCGTTGGTATTCGCAAAAGCAGGTTCTGCCACGGAAGTAATTCTCAAACCGGATATTGCTCAATGGATGTCATTCAGAAAAGGCAATTCCAGAAATGCATATCCATCTGCATTGATGGGTAGCATTGCATTGATCAGACAAGCTTTTCTTGATGGTCAATGGTATGCTGATGCGCAAAACACATTCAGCAAAAATCCCAAGGTCCCCGCTCCCGAAACAAATTTCTCATTGGAAGCGATTGCAGGTATCATGTCACGCAAAACTCCTATCGTTTTCGAAACCGGAAATGAACATGCCGTATTGCGTGCAGCCAATATTGCAAAAGAATTTGATCTAAAGTTGATTTATGAAGGAAGTGGTTATGAGTATCGCAGACTTCCTCAAATCGCATCACTCAAATCACCGATGATCATTCCTTTGTCATTCCCCGCTGCACCAAATGTTCAATCATTGAGAAGTGCTTCAGGCGTGTCACTCGCGGAATTGAAATCGTGGGATGCGGCACCTTCCAATCCTGCTATGTTGGAGTCTGCAGGAGTGCGCTTTGCATTCACATTGAATGGCCTCAAAGACAAATCAGATTTCCTCAAAAACATTCGTAAAGCTATTGGTTATGGTTTGAAAGAAGAAACCGCATTGGCCGCTCTAACCACCATACCTGCTGAGTTATGGGGCGCTGAGGATATGATTGGCACCATCAAACCGGGCACATTCGCAAATTTGGTTATTGCAGACGGAAATATTTTCGATGATGGTTCCATCACGTCTGTATTTGTTGCAGGAGAAGAGCAGACGATCAAGCAAAAACCTGAATTTGACATTCGAGGACAGTGGAAATTCACAGCTGAATCTCTACCGAAAATGCAATTAAAGATTGATGGTAAAGTCGAAAGCCCCGGCGCAAATTTGACAAAGGATTCTCTTTCCATTTCCGTAAAAATGCAACAAACCGGTAAGCAGGTGTATTTCTCATTTGCCGGAGACTCACTTGGTGCAGAAGGATCCATCCGCTGCAATGGCTTCATGGATTCATTGAATGCTCGTGGAACCGCACTTCTTCCAACCGGAAGAGAAATTTCTTGGAGTGCAGTCCGTGATAGCGCATTCATCGAAAAACCCAAACAAGAAAAAGAACGCGCGAAGATGGCTGCCACATATCCGATTGTTTTCCCTGACGGACCTTTCGGATTGGATGCAAAACCTGCTCAAAAGTCCGTGATGTTTAAAAATGCAACCGTATGGACATCTGCAAAAGAAGGCATCCTCAAAGGCGTCGATGTTTTTGTTTCAGGTGGTAAAATTGATGCAATCGCAAAAGATTTGCAGCAAAAAGCAGATACCATTATCGATGCGACCGGAAAACATTTGGCTCCCGGAATCATTGATGAACACTCTCATATTGCAATCGAAGCCGGAGTGAATGAGGGCACACATGCAATCACAGCTGAAGTTCGCATTGGCGATGTTTTGCAACCCGATGACATCAATATCTATCGTCAACTTGCCGGCGGGGTAACTGCAAGCCATCTTTTGCATGGTTCAGCAAATCCCATCGGTGGCCAATTACAACTCATCAAATTGCGTTGGGGAGATGATGCGAATGGTCTTAAAATGGATTTCCCCGGCACAATTAAATTTGCACTCGGTGAAAATGTGAAGCAGGCCAATTGGGGCGACCGTTTTACATCCAGATATCCACAAACAAGAATGGGCGTTGAAGAAATCATGCGCGATGGCTTCAGGGCAGCATTGGAATATGAAAAAGCTTGGAAAGATGCCGGTGGTTCAGGATCATTGCCCCCAAGAAAAAACATTCAACTTGAAACACTTCTTGAAATCATTCGCGGCAAAAGACAAATTCATTGTCATTCTTATGTGCAAAGCGAGATCCTCATGCTCATTCGCCTTGCAGAAGAATTTGGATTCAAAATCAATACCTTCACGCATATTCTTGAAGGGTATAAACTCGCGAAAGAAATGCAGGTCCACGGTGTAGGTGCTTCCAGCTTCTCGGATTGGTGGGCATATAAATTCGAGGTATATGATGCGATTCCGGAAAACCCTTCCATCATGCATGAGCAAGGCATAACGGTGGCAATAAATTCCGATGATGCGGAAATGGCAAGAAGATTGAATCAAGAAGCAGGAAAATCCGTGAAATACGGACCTGTCACTGAAGAAGAAGCAATGAAATTTGTCACGATCAATCCCGCAAAACTTCTCAAGGTTGATGATCGCATTGGATCGATAGAGATTGGCAAGGATGCCGACATCGTCTTATGGAATGGAAATCCACTTTCGAATTTTTCAAGAGTGGAGCAAACATATGTAGATGGACGAAAATATTTTGACCGAAAGGTGGATGAGCAACTTCGTAAACGCGATGCTGCAATCAGAGCAACGCTGGAACAAAAAGCAATGCAAAGCGATGAGAAAAGCGAAGGAGGAAAGAGTCGCTTCTCGGGTCAGAAACATTTATATGATTGCGAGGATGTCGGAGATGAAGTTGCTGGATTCGAAGAAGAATAAAGCAGTAAAAATCAGGATGATTTTCAAAGCCGTCTCATAAGGACGGCTTTTTTATGTTGCATGCATTCTCAAAGGTTTCTTCGCATGCATCATGTCCTTACCAAAACTCCTACGCTCTGGATAAGCTTGTTCATCATCCTTGGAATGCTGTTTCACTCTTTACTTGATGAACAAATTGATGCATCCATGTTGATGATTGCTTGTTGCCTTTCACTTATTGCATGTAGCATTCATACTGCGTTCAAAACACTATCATCATTCTTATTGGGAATGATGATATTCGCAGAAACTGAAACTATCAATCCTGCCATGCAATATCCACTTTCGGTAAGAATGAAGGGCGTAATCAAGGGCAGAATTATGGAGGCATATTCGAAACATGATTCAAGTCATGTTTGCATCATTAAAGGCTATGTAGACACTCCGGAAATTCCAAGAATAGAAGATTGCAGAATGCATGTTCGCATCCGTGGAAAAATCAAACCGCTTCCGGGAATGATCGTGCAATGCAATGGGGTGATAGCAAATCCCAAAAACCCCAATCTCGAGGGAGAATTCAATGAACGTGATTATGCAATATCACAAAACTTGCAATGGTTGGTACAAGCACAATCAATGAAGATATTGGATGATGGAAAATATTCATATCACGCATACATTCACTATCTACGAACAAGGATAAAGAATGTAATCAGAGCATCGGTGCCAATTGAAACACAGGAATTATCCATATCTCTTTTATTGGGTGACACATCCGGTTTGTCCAAAGAAATGAGAGAATCATTTGCTTTGCTCGGAACAGCGCATATCCTATCAGTGAGTGGTTTTCATGCAGGCATCATTGCACTCATTTTGCAGATAGTCCTGGCGTGGATTCCGTCATTTGCATGGAGAACAATAATATTGATCATGGCTTTGACTATATTCCTATGCATCGTGGAATGGGATCCGCCCGCAACCAGAGCATGCATGATGGTTGCATTCGCAGCCATTGCTCGAGCAAATCAACGAAACATGTTTCAGTTGCATGGATTGATCCTCTCACTTTCCATCATGCTATGCTTGGAACCACCATTGATCAGATCCATAGGTTTTCAGATGTCGGCCCTGGGGATGCTGGGATTGATATTGTTATATGAACATTTCATGGAGTTCAACAACAGATTGATCGGCAAAGCTCACTGGTTATACAGCTTTGCCTCAAGTTCCCTATCCATGTCTCTATCTGCATCCTGCATGTTGATTCCGCTCACTGCATGGTATTTCAACATGATTTCACTTATATCTCCGATTGCGAATCTTATATTGATTCCGGCATTTACTTTATCACTATGCTGGTTATTGGCTTGCATCTTATGCTCCACATTCAGCACACTTCTTGCAACAACATTTGGTTTGGCATTGCATCAAGTACTCATGGTGATGTTGGACATACATCGCTTGGTATCATCTTGGAACTGGATAGCATATAAAGATCATCATGCATTTCCAATGGCCACATGTATTGTGTTCTGCATATTCTTCGTGGCAAAATCGAGAACATTATTGCAAGTCATTATTTCAAGTTTCACTTCATCCATTTTCATCCTTGGAGTGCATGATGTCTTGACGCTCCGGCAGGAGTCAAAGCATATAAACACAATATCAATCATCGAAAGAAATGAAGTATTAGCAATGGTATTGCCAGGAAAGAATAGCATAGTGTTATTGGACAGAGACATTCATCACAGCTCATTGCGCGACAATATGCTATTGGTTGATTTAAGCAATAGGAGGCAAATCAAAGAGATTCACTATGCGGGAAAGATAGCACGGAAAATTGCAGGTTCATTGAGTAAGAACAAGCCTGATATCTTGATTCATGAAAGTAAGAGATCCATCCTCAAAGAATGTTATCGGATAGGAAAAGCAGTCTCATCAAGTAAATAATTCCGGAAAGAGAATTTCCTCAATCATTTCGCACCAGATATGACCAATCATGATATGAGATTCCTGAATGCGTGCTGTCACGGTGCTCGGTACAATCACGGCATCATCACATTCATCAAAAAGGAAACCACCATTTCCTCCAAGCAAACCAATACGATGAACGCCTTTTGATTGAGCCATATTCATGGCATGTTGTACATTTTCTGAATTGCCCGATGTAGAAATTCCGATTAAGACATCACCCGGGCGACCATAAGCTTCAACGCATCGAGCAAAAACTTTTTCATAACCCAAGTCATTTCCACCTGCGGTCATGATTGAGGGGTCAACAGTTAGTGCCATGGCCGGAATAGCAGCCCGATTCACGGAACTCCGAAGTCTGATCACCAATTCTGCCGCAAGATGCTGGCTATCTGCTGCGCTGCCGCCATTTCCGCAGAACATGATTTTCCCACCATCTTTCAGCTTTGAGGCAAGCAATATGCCTATCCTCTCGATTTCTTCAGACTGTTTCAACAAAAGTGATTGCTTTGTTGCAATTGAATCTTCAATTGTTCGTTTGATGGTCTCTGAAAATGACATGGCTAATGACCTTGTAGCATATAAATAAGGAACCTTCCGTCCAAAAATACAATTTACTCAATTCCTAACTTGGACAAGGTTTATGCATTGTGTAACATTGTGGACAAATTGTTGACAAATTTCCGTGCATTCCCGAAACGAGAATTTGTATATTTTGATGTCAATTCCGGCATGGGCCGGCTCCTTCTTTGGGGCAGTATCAGCCAAAACTCTACTCTACATCGTATGTTAGTATCAACTGTCACAGTAAAAAACAGAGCAGGCTTGCACACAAGACCTGCTGCTTCACTTGTAAAGCTTGCGGCAAAATATAAATCCGAAATCTTTCTTAACAGAGATGGTTTCTCAATTAATGCCAAAAGCATCATAGGCGTCATGACCTTGGCCGCAGAACTCGGGTGCAAACTCGAAGTCACGGTGGATGGCCCCGATGAACAACAAGCAATGGAGGATATCACGCTCTTTTTCAGTTCCGGTTTCGGTGAACTATAAGATCCTTTTCATAATTTCATTATCACCCGCATACTCATGAAATTTTCAATCTCTCTCGGTGATTTTCAAAAAGCGATGCAGCGCGTTTTACCTGCAATTCCACCCCGTTCCACATTGCCTGTATTGGAGCATGTGTATTGCACGGCTACCAAAACAGGATTGGAGCTCATTGCATCAGATCAGGAAATGACAATTTCCACAAGTACTGCTTGCATGGTTGAAGCTCAAGGGACAGTGTTGATACCGGCAAGAAAACTCAATGATCTCCTGCGATCCCTTGGACAAGAAGGTTCAGTATTGGTTGATGTCAATGCCAATTTGGATATCAAGTTCTCTACCAAAGGCGGTACATTCACCATGAAAGGCATGGACAGTGCGGATTATCCGCAGCAGCCGGTATTTCCCGATGGTGAGAATGCGCATCTTTCCGCTGCGGATGCAATGAAAATTGCCAATAGAACAATGTTTGCCGTTTCCGATGACGAATATCGTCCCGCCATGACCGGCGTATTGTTCCAATTCCGGGGAAATCATGTTGTTGGTGTTTCAACTGACAGTTATCGCTTGGCAAGAGTGATCATACGTGGAGAAGGTTTCCCTGATGATTTGGATGTGATCATCCCCTCACGCGCAATGGAAGTTTTGCGCAAAGTTGATTCCGATGTGGACATGTCCGTCACAAGAACACATGCACGTTTTGCCATGCTGGATACAACCGTGATCACACGCATCATAGATGAGAGATTCCCACCTTATGAAAATGTGATCCCAGTTGACAATGACAAGATTGCGATTGTCAATCAAAGGGATTTGGTGGGTGTCATCAAAAGAGTTGCTTTGTTTACAAGCAGTACAAGCAGACAAATCAAGATCACGTTGACTCCCGAAAGAATTCATGTGCATGGAGAGGACGATGAGTCAGGAAGCAATGCAGATGAATCAACTGTTTGTGAGTTCATAGGCGGCGAGTCATTTGAGATTGGTTTCAATCATCGGTATTTGGAAGAAGCGCTTCAGCAATTGTCCGGAGATGAATCAGGAATGGTAAGACTATCATTCTCATCCCCTAACCGAGCAGTTCTGATAGAACCCACGGGTGAGGCCACCGATATTTTGATTCTTGTGATGCCTGTACGATTGAGTTAAAAACAAAAGCCCGCATGAGCGGGCTTTTTTTATGAATCTGTCGGGAAATCCATTTCTATTGTTTGGCCCTTTCCTTCTTTTCCCTTTTCTTTTTCTATGACGGCTTTCACTGCCGGCTTCAATTCTTTGTCTTGCAAATCATGTTTCGCCAAAATCCTGGCCAATAACACTACTCTTGATTCCAAAGGAATGAGCGAATTCAATACGATGAAACGATCATCATTCACGCGACAATCACCACCTCTAAAATTTCCTTTTTCCCTTCGTACAGAATAATTCAGATCATGCGCAAGACTGAGCATGTCGTCTAATATGCTTTGTAGTTTCACGATATTTCAATGTTAGTTCATTCAGAATGTTCCGCTTTGTCATGCACATTCAGCGGCTGCCACGCCAAAAAGAGTAAAGCGGAGATATAGGAGAGCAGAGAGAGAAAGCTAATTGCTGTCATCCACGGATGAAAACGTTGTTTGAACACATATAGCAATCCATCATCTTTAAGCAAATTTACAAAATCAATGTCATTAATGCGATAAATCAATTGAAGATCAAGCCATGAAAGGTATAGTTCATACGGAGAAAAAAAGAAATACAAAAAGATTGCCATGAAAAGCCAACCCCTTTGTTTGATTCTCCCCTTCAATGAAATGAAGAGGATAAGCGCACTTGCCAAGCTCAGCACATAACCTGCAATCGTATAATAAGCCGTCACACCCATCAATCGAATAGAATAGTTAATTTGTTCCTGGGTCAGAAATGGCTTGATGTCCAATGTACCCGGTATGAACAAGTCAAATCCTATAGCCGTGCGAGCCAATCCGCCACCAAACCATAATGTGGCAAAGAATAGGAAAATTGCGAATAGTGACTTTTGAAATGCTGACATCTTCATCTGACAAAAATATATCTTTCAAAGCCCGAACGCATTGGCTTTTTATCCACATTGCTCAAAAAGAAATGCTTCAAAAAATCGCCATAACAAATTTCCTGCTTTTACCTTCTAACTTGTTGTATTTCATGATGTTACATGATATGTATCGCTATTTTCGAATTCCGCTGATTTTCACACAGATATTGATGCAAGTTGTTGATTTTCTTGGTCAAGTGCCCAAAATTCCTTTACTTGCCAACTCCAATAAAAGGCGTTTTCCATTTATTGGTAGAAAAAGCGATTCCAAGCGATTCGCATGTTCTTTGACAATTGGAATACAGTTTTGCATCATTGTTTTGTGTTCATTCCTGCTTTCATGTGGGAATGACAAGCAATCTAAAGATGCGACATTCACCTATAATGAACCACAGGGTTTGACAACCTTGGACCCCGCAATGGCCGGTATTTCCGGGCCCATTCATATTGGAGGTCATATCTTCGAATGTCTGGTGAAATTAGACACAAATGGCAAAATTATGCCCGGATTGGCCAAGTCTTGGAGTGTAGATGATTCCGGACTCAATTGGACATTTAATCTTCGCACAGATGTTTTCTTTCACAAAGACTCATGTTTTGGATCACCTGATTATTCAAGGAAGTTCAAAGCATCGGATGTGAAATTCAGTTTTGAGAGGATTTGTGATTCTCGTACCAAGACGACAGGTTTTTGGATTTTTCGTGAACGTCTTCAAGGCGCTGATGAATATCATGAAAACAGTAAGAATGGTAATGGAGATCATACCATTGAAGGGATAAAGGTTATCAATGACAGTACGGTAGCATTGGTCTTAAAAAAGCCCTTTGCACCTTTGCTCTCTCTACTCACAATGCCCTATTGCAGGATTGTTCCTAAAGAGGCAGTCATGAAATACGGAGAAACATTCGGGGCACATCCGGTTGGAACCGGTCCTTTTATGTTTCATCGTTGGGAGCAGGACAGATTCATTGAACTCAAGAAACATACATTGTATCATGAGTTTGATGAAGAAGGTATTCGTTTGCCTTATTTGGATACTGTCATTGTTCAATTCATCAAGGACACAAAGACGGAATTTTTGGAATATGATAATGGGAATCTGGATATGATTCTCTCAATAGACCCGATTTTTCTTCCTAAAGTTCTTGAAAATGGCAAACTCACTGAATCATATGCACAGCATATACTGCTTCGAGAAGAAGCACAGGACATAGTTTTTTGTGGAATCATGCTTGATGGTAAGGCAAATGCCGAAACATCCCGCATGCCTTTATGGAAATCTGCAAAAATCAGACAAGCGCTGAATTATGCGATAGACCGCAAAGCACTATGTACATATGTATTGAAGGGAAAAGGAATACCTGCAGAGCATGGTCCCCTTTCGCCTTCAATGCCAGGATTTTCTTCTGAAGTCAAAGGTTATGCATATAATCCTGCCAAAGCGAAAGCATTGTTGGAGGAGGCTGGTTTTCCCGGCGGACTTGGTTTGCCTGAGATAACCCTTCAATCCGGCAATAATGCAACTACGGTGCAGATTGTTGAAGCATTGCAGCAGCAATGGCTCAAATTCGGCATCAAAACTTCATTAAGGCAGGTCAATTTTCCTGAGCATTCTGCTATGATGCATTCAGGAAAACTAGGATTCTGGCGTGGGAATTGGATTGCGGATTATCCCGATCCGGAGAATGTACTCGCACTCTTTTACTCGAACATGGCCTCGCCCAAAGGCCTGAATGACACAAGATTTTCGAATCGAAGTGTTGACTCACTGTATGAATTGGCTCTATGGCCCGGATTAACTTCCGAACAACGATTCAAGGCATACAATGAAATGGAGCGAATTATCATACAAGAAGCTCCTTGGGTGTTTTTATACTACACAATTAACTATCGATTAGCACAAAGTCCCGTAATCGGTATCCGCCCGGGAATATTCGGAACACTATCACTTGAAAAAGTGCGTTTTCGAAACCGCTAATTAAGCTTCCGCTATCGGCTCAACAGACGCGCCGCCCGGAAGAACGTTGATCCGCCTCACAGGATCGGCACCATACTACCAGACAAGGTATTTTTTACAATTACAGAGGTGATTATGCGTAAGTCCATACCCCTCGTACCTTTCTGGCTCAGCTTGGTTCTCTTCGTGATTGCTCTAGCTTTGCCAACCAATAACTCATATGCTGCCCGAAAAAAATCGGATAAGCGAAAGGTAACGAAACGAGTTGCTTCAAAGAAAAAATCTAAGAAGCATCGCTACAAAATCGTTCATGTTTCAAAAACAAAATGTGATCGTGTCGCAGGCAAGAAACTTGCCTTTGACTACCTCAACAACAATGAGGATCTCTCTAGACTGGCCGGTTTGGAACCGGATGCTGACCTAACCCCGACAACGGACATCGCCACGAATACTGGCTCTATTGCCGAGGCTCTCTCAACACAACAGTCCCTTTCTTCACACATTGATGAGGGCGAATTAACTGCATCAGAAGCCGTAGCCGGCTCTATGATTTCCGAAGGTGAGGATGTAACCGAACTTGAAGAAGAAGACGATGTGGTTGTTGACATGGATGCTTTCCGCTCATTGTGGCTTTCATATATCGATAGCGATCCAAATGATCCTTCGGCAAATGAAACCACCGATGGTGGAATAGCAAGAAAAGCCATAATGGATGAAATCATGAATTGGATTGGAACCACATATGTCTATGGTGGAACATCCAAATCAGGAATTGATTGCTCTGCTTTCACTAGAGCTGTTTTTGCAGGTGCAGGAGATGTAACTCTTCCTCGTACTGCAGCAACGCAATGGAATGTTGGAAGACCAATCAAGAACAGATCAGAAATGAAATTCGGTGATCTCGTTTTCTTCCATACACGCAAAGAAGTGTATGTATCACATGTTGGTATTTATCTTGGAGACAATTTGTTTGCTCATGCAAGCTCACGCTATGGCGTAACCGTTTCCTCACTTGAAAGTACCTATTATGATACTCGATTGATCGGTGTTCGAAGACTTGAACATCGCGACCTCGCACCTCTTGCGACCGGTGATGCAAAAAGATATTCCTATTGATCGAACAAAGAACATATAAAAAACGGGATGATCCAAAAGGTCATCCCGTTTTTTTATTCTATTTGATTCTGATCCTGCAATCGTTCGCGGAGAACTTTTTGTTTTCGAAATACAGCAAGTGCGCATGATATTCTTCTGCCACTTGGAACACGAGAATTGTTGCAAACATTTTCACCGCAAACCATCATCATTGAAGAACCGCCACCATCTAAATTCAATGCATCATGCGCTCCTAGCTTTTTCATGATAGCACCCATTTGATCCAATGTAGCACCTCTTCCTTTACCCGAGGGATCCACAAGCACCAACCAGTTTTTGGTTTTTCTTGTATTTGTTCCGATCGCTGTGCGAGGAAGATTATGTCCGATGAATCTACTATTGCGCGAACCCTCGCTCACTGCTTGTTGACGAACTTCGCCGGATTCAATCAAACGCGGAGTACCACATACTGCCTGAACAAAAGGAATGGTATCCTTTTCAGCTGTATAATATCGGATGAACAATGTATCACCGGCAACAGGTAATTTATCTGCCGGAAAATCTCTTCCAAGTGATATGATTGCACCTCTGAGAGGCATGGCAACAGTGCCGGTATCGACAGCATTCACTAAGCAAGGGACCTCTTTATTTACCGTTGGCGACCGCAAGAATCGGACTTGTACTTTAATCAAAGGGTATTCTATGTTCGACTGTCTTTTCATCTCGGCCAATTCAGCTTTCAATTGTTCCATGTCCAACTCTTCTTCTGTAGAATCTTCCGCAGATTGAGGTCTGTTTTCAAGAAATTCTTCTGCTGCTTTATCCAATTGCATATTTGGAACATGAGGAATGGAAGTTCCGCCATATAGATTATACACTGCGATGCCATCTACGCTTGGTCTTTCATTTGTATAAGAGATTCGATATTTCTCACCGCTTTCGGTTCTAATCATTCCTTGTAAATCATATCTACCGAGATACATTTTGTTTTTTGAATCAAAAAAGGCACTAGTCCATTTCTTCTCATTACCCATTTGAATCACTTCGCCATTGAGTACAAGCGGACCAATGGCAGTATTGCGATATGCTCTCCAGAAATTCGCATTAACAGCCGAAAGCAAGCTATCTCTCACTGTGGTGTCAATGCGCATGAACATGTCGCCTATTCGCTCCAATCCATCATTTTTATTCATTCCTTTGATGACTCCAATCTTCAAAGTTGGGTCATTCACATCCATTTCAACGGCATATACCGGGTGATTGAGCGGGCCATACAAGAAATGCATATACCGTAATCCCGGGGCAATCATCGTATCCTCTATAAATACTTGTTTGCCATTCACAGAAACAAATTGATTATGCCCTGATGAGCCGGAAGATCTTCTGTTTCTTCCTTTTTTGGCATAACGACCCTTCTTTGATCCTTTTTTTGAAGTTCTCGAAGACTTTTTTGAATTCTTTGAAGATTTCTTTTTGGATGACTTCGAAGAGGCAGATTTCCCTTTCTTTCTGGAAGCAGCATCCAAATCAGATATCGGCAACAGTAATGTGCAAGCCAATATCCATGAAAAGCATAGAAGTATATATTTTCGCATCATAAATTATCCCTAATTGCAGTAATCCTCATACGGCGAAAAATGCTAAATTGTGCCTTTAGACACACTTTATCACCGTTCAGGATTGATGTCATGAACTTTGAAACAATTATTCTTGAAGAAAAAGGCCATATCTGTTTGATTACATTGAATAGGCCTGATAAGTTAAACGCCTTAAACGCAACCTTATTGAATGAGCTGCAAAAAGCGCTCCAATTTTGCGCCTATTCAGAAAAATGTCGGGCTATCATCATAACAGGATCAGGTCCAAAAGCATTTGCAGCGGGAGCTGACATTGCTCAATTGCATGAGCAAAATGCTGAAACAGGAGCGGATTTTGCAAGATTTGGTCAAGCGGTCTTTACAAATTTGGAGTATATGAGAAAACCGGTGATTGCTGCTGTCAATGGTTTCGCTTTGGGAGGAGGCTGCGAACTTGCTTTGTCTTGCCATATGCGATTTGCGGTTCCTGGAGCAAAATTTGGTCAGCCGGAAGTGAATCTTGGCATCATTCCGGGATATGGTGGCACGCAGAGACTCACAAAGCTTGTTGGCTCGGCAAAGGCAACAGAATTGATTCTCACCGGAAATATCATAAATGCTGAGGAAGCTATGCATATCGGGCTTGTGAACAATGTATTTTCTGCAGAAACCCTATTGGAAGAATGCATAAAGATAGCCGAGTTGATTGCAACAAAAGCTCCTTTGGCAATATCCGGCAGTCTTGCGGCAATACGTTCGGCAATTGATTGTAACACATCCGAGGGTATGGAAAGCGAAGCGCTCCATTTTGGTGAAATTTGCGGTACGCAGGATTTCAAGGAAGGCACATCGGCATTTTTGGAGAAAAGACAAGCCAATTTCAAAGGGTTATGACAAATACCCAAAACAATCAAAGAATTCCCTATTTTTGCAGTCTTGTTTGATGATTCCAACATTTCACACATTTCGGATGAACAATATGAGAATCAAGTTTGTACTTATGGGTCTGACGATGTTTTTTGTGTGTGGGTTTTCACTTATTGCACAAGACGACAGACTTGATGAATTGACATTCGAGGAAACCGTTATTCAGGAAGAGAAAGTCCCATATTTTGGTGTGGGTGGCGGTTTCATGGTTTCATTGTTTTCACCAAATATTACCGATGTAAATACACAAATCACCACTGCAGGATTCAGTGAATTGTCAACACCAATAACAATGACCGGCGCTTTGGGTGTAGCAACTATCGGCATTGTTCCCAATGTTCGCATTTCCATTACGAATCTTGGTGGTAGCGCATCAACCGCTGATAAAATCTTCTTGGTGAATGCCAAAAATTATGTGCGTTCAGTCACTCTTTCCAATGCATATACCGGATTTGGTTTTGACTATGCTTTTTCATTGGCCAAATCATTGTATCTGCTTCCCGGAATCACAGGTGGTTGGGGTTCAATGCAAATCAATACCACCCAATATGCAGAGGGTGCGAATTCCACGAACAGTGGAATCGGCGGTACTCCGGCCGATCCCAATGTGTTCAATCACACATTGAACAATGACTATTTCATGATCAATCCGGGAGTTAGTGTTGAATTTGCTCCGGCTTTGCTTGGAAATGATAAACCAAGAATCGTGACAGTGAGAGGTCATGTTGGATATGCACTCAGCTTCATGGGTGATTGGAAAGAAAATGGAAAAAGCGTCGTGAATAATGTACCCTCCGGCATTGAAGCATCCGGATTGGCTTTTCAGATCGGCTTCATGATTGGTCTTTTCAATTGATTATTCCTTAGGGCCTATAGCTCAACGGTTAGAGCAGCGGACTCATAATCCGTTGGTTGGGGGTTCAAATCCCTCTGGGCCCACTCACTTCCTTCTGCATCATACAGGATATACAACATGAATGCAGCCACCCCCTCCTATTGTGCATATGTTCTTCAAGAACATTGTTCGCCTTTGCATATTGCATATCATGACACCGAATACGGTTATCCATTGGATTCAGACAATGCTTTGTTCGAACGGTTAAGTTTGGAAATTAATCAGGCAGGATTATCGTGGCTAACCATTCTCAAAAAACGACATCATTTCCGTGAAGCATTCGAGGGTTTCGATATAGCCAGGGTTGCAGAATATACAGATAATGATATTGATCGCTTGATGAACGATGCATCCATCATCAGAAATAACTTGAAAATCAGAGCGGTGATACATAATGCAAGCATTATTAGATCATTGCAGCAAGAGCACGGATCATTCATGAAATGGCTGGACAAATATCATCCTATGACAAGAGAAGAATGGACTAAACTCTTCAAAAAAACATTCAAATTCACAGGTGGTGAAATAGTGAATGAATTTCTCATGAGCACGGGATATTTGCAGGGTGCCCATCATGAGCATTGCCCTATATATGAACATATCCTCACATTATCACCTCGTTGGAATATCTTGAGCTGACTTCAAAACCATCATTAAAAAGGATAATAATCTAGCCAGACAGATATTTTTCGGCTTGATTTGCTATTCTACTGCATTCTCTGTCAATAAAATTCAAAACAATTCAGCATTTTTGTACAACATAAATAGTGGGCCAATCGTCTAAACCCCTCATTTCTCATACTTTAGGACAAGCGTACCTCATGAGATACATCATTGTAACACTCGTTGGTATCTTTTACTCCCTATGTGCTTTTGCACAGAACCAAAAATCACAAGTCAAAAAATTTGAATTTGGTCTCTATACCGGAGTGAACTATAATTTCCATGCACCTGACTTTGCTACTGTAGGTGGAGGTAATTACAAACTTTCAAGCACTTCCATGGGGTTTCATGGCGGAGGTTTTGTTGATTATAGTCTAAACAAAACGTTTCGTTTGACCGGAAGACTCGGAATCCATGGTATGGGAGCAGAATTGATTGAAGAATTATCGAATAATACGTTGAATACGCTTACGGCCAATATCACCATGTTGGAAATCTCCACCGGAGTGAAATTCATGGATCTCTTCAATGATAATCCGGCTTATGTTCTTGCCGGATTTGAATATGGTTCACGCTTGACAAGTGAATACTCAGAAAATCTCGCTAGCAATCCGGTTTTATCTACTGCATATAGTACCATTCCCGGTACAAATGATAGATTGGCTTTGTATGTTGGGGCAGGCATTCCAATGAAAGCTTGGAATTACACAATCACACCTGAAGTGACATATCGCAAATCTTTGGGTGATTTTAGTTCTGATCTTTCGCCATGGGGATTGGATCAATTGAGACTCGGCATTTCAATCACCCTTGGCCCAAGCTCCAAAAAAAGTGAGCCCAAAGATCCCATCATCACCAATGCTGCAAAGGTAGAGGTTGGGTACTATGATGATGCCGGTGACTATCGCATTTTGGAATCCGGTTTGACTGTTGAAGATATTCAGTATTCCGAAATGTATCCATTTGTGCCATTCGTGTTTTTTGGCCTAAACAGCGAGAAACCGGATCCCTCATTGCAGATGACAAATAGCGGTGATGCTCGCGGACAATTTTCTCTGGAAACATTGCCACAAGATGCTATTGAAATCAACAAAAGAACAATGGATATCATCGGACTTCGCATGCGAGGCAATCCTGATGCAACGTTAAGTCTCATCGGTTCAATTGACGGAAAAGCCGAATCCAAAATAGGCTTGGCTTTGAGAAGAGCTGAAAATGTTAAATCATATTTGACATCCAATTATGGAATCGATGCAAATCGCATCGCAACAACATCAAAGGTATTACCAGATGTACCTACCGCAAAGAATCTCAAAGACGGCATGAGCGAAAATAGAAGAGTCACGTTCAAATCTTCTCATTTTGACATCCTTGAACCCATCACAATTCGTGGCGATGAAAGTCGTTGGACAAAACCGGAATTGATCGAATTCCGCCCAAAAGATTTTGATAGCACTGCTATAAATACTTGGACGCTGAATGTTTCACAAGCAGGTCGTTCTTTGAAAGATTTGGCAGGAGCAGGCACGCCAACTCCTCAGCGCTGGGTTATTCGTCCCAATGAGTTATCCAATTCTCAGGTCCCAATTGATTATACTCTATCAACCGTTAACAATAATGGAACCACATCAGCAGTAAACGGTTCAATCCCTGTAGACTATAGTTCAAGCATCAAGCAGTCAGTAGAATCCAAACCTGATATGGTTGTCACGAAATTCTCATTGATTTTGTTTGATTTTGATAGAGCTGAGATCACACCCGAGAATGCTGAAATTCTCAAGAATCGCGTGGGACCGGTCATCAAAGGAAATTCCGTCGTTAAAATCATTGGTTATACCGACCGCATCGGAGCTCCTGATTATAATCGTTCTTTGGCATTACAAAGAGCTGATGCCACGAAGTCAATTTTGGAAGAAAAATCACCCGATGCGAAATATGAAGTTGCAGGTCGGGGTGAAGATGTTGAAATTTTTGACAATGGTATCCCAACAGGAAGAGTGCTCTCCAGAACAGTTCAAATTTTTGTTGAAACTCCAAGAAAATAATCCGGCAATCAAATCTTTTTGACCGGCGAGAGGGCATCCCTCTCGCCGGTTTTGTTTCTTAGCAAAGCCATTCATGAAACAATTGAATGAATCACATCCTGCAATGTCTTGCATCGGGAATTTGACATCCGATGAATTATCGACATCACTTTCCGCGTGGGGATTTCCCTCTTATCGCGGAAAACAGATTTTTCATGCATTGTATGCAAGGAAGCATGACACTCCCTTCTCTTTTGAAACAATCAGCACAATACCACTAAATTTAAGACAAACATTAACGTCGCATTTTGGTGAAGATCATCATGCTGTTCAATTGAAAGAATTGCATGAATCAGAAGATGGCACAAAAAAAATGCTCTTCGCTTTATTGGATGAGACCGCAATTGAAACCGTTCTCATTCCAAGCGAAATGTTAAATGAAGAGGGATTACCCAAAAGACGTACATTATGCATCTCTACCCAAGTTGGCTGTGCTTTAGGTTGTGCATTTTGTGCAACAGCAACTTTGAAGCTCAAACGAAATCTTGCAACCTCTGAAATCGTTGATCAATATATGAAGGCCCGCGAGATATGTTCCACGGATATCACTAATATCGTGTTCATGGGAATGGGTGAACCAATGCTCAATTATGATAATGTGATGAAAGCAGTTGATATTCTTACGCATCCGGAAAGCGGACTCATCAGCGCTAAGCATATCACATTGTCAACCGCTGGAATTGTCCCCGGAATCATGCGTCTGGCCGATGAAGAACGTTCAATCAAGTTAGCATTGTCTTTGCATGGAACAACGCAGGGTCAAAGAGAAGCAATCATGCCCATCGCAAATAAATATTCTCTGAAAGAACTCGGTGATGCATTGGAATATTATTATCGCAAAACAAAGAAACCGGTAACATTTGAATACATTTTATTTGATGGATTCAATGATACACAAGAAGATGTGATACGCTTGGCTAAACTGACGAGAAGAATTCCTTCAAAAGTGAATGTGATCCCTTTTCATACGATTGAATTCACTGCTCCCGAAGGAATTTCAGCATCACTTAAACCTGCACCCGAACAAACATTTCATGCGTTCATAAAAGCATTGAGACATGAAGATGTAACAGTGATGATTCGTTCATCAAGCGGATTGGACATTGATGCTGCATGCGGTCAATTGGCTTATTCTCATGCCGGCGGAAGTGCTGGAGCGCTGTGATGATTGCACTCATCTTGATACCACTTATTGCCTGCATGTCATTCCAATCTTTTGCGGAAGAAGATATGTTCACAAATCGCATATTCAATTCGATCAAGCTTGGGAAAGATCAAGCCTATCGCATGCGACTCATCAATGGCGATATCCTCACAGGCACATATAAAGAAAAAGGCGACAATACAATACGTGAAGATTCAGCAATCATAGAGTCAATAGTAATGAAAACCATGATTGGTGATATCACCCTGTATTCTGATGAGATTCTTCACATTGCCATGATTGACGATGTTTATAGACATTCCTCATCATTATATGTTATGCCAACAGCAGATGCAATCAAAGACAATGCATATTGTTCTCTGACACAATTGGCTTTTGTTCAAGCCGGATTCGGATTCGAGAATATCTCCGTCAATGGCGGCATCACCCTGATTCCGGGAATGTCATTTGATGAACAAGGAAAACATTTGAATGTGAAATATACATTCTATGAAGAAAAACAAGATATTGTCCCCGGACATTATACCTTGGCAGGCGGTTACTCTCTCATCTATGCAAATACTGCGAATCTATTGCAACATGCATATCTGGTGGGTTCTTTTCACATGCCACGTACAACATTGACCACTTCTCTGTTTTTTAAAACAGGTTCAGATGATGTGTATGATGCAAGTGCAGGACGCTGGGGATCAGGAATCATTCGATTCAGCAATGGATCTTTGGGTTTTGGTTTGGGTTTGGACATTTCGCTAACAGCAAGGCATGATACAAAAGTCCTTGCTGAATTATGGTGTGCCGACATCATGCGTCCAAGAAATTCAGCCGGTTTTTTGGGTTTACGATTATGCAATGATCGTTATTCCATGGACGCGGGTTTGGCCATATTCACTGCACCGGCAATCATACCGGCAGTGAAAATTCAGTGGCTGCCATTTCATTGAGGAATATATGTGAAAAGTTTGACCATTCTTGGATCGACAGGTTCCATAGGAACACAAACTCTGGATATCATCAGACAATTCAGAGCTGATTTCTCGATCAATTATCTTACAGCAAATACACGCATAAAAGAATTGGAAGAGCAGACTCGCGAATTTCATCCTAAAGGCGTGGCAATCAGCGATGAAACTTCTTGGAAAGAGTTCAAGAAGCATACCTCTTTCAAAGGGGAAATTCTTTGTGGTGAAGAAGGAGTGATTGCAGCAGCCGGCCATGTTGACAATCAAATCGTGATGCAAGCACTTGTTGGCTTCAGCGGAGTGCTTCCAACATTGGCAGCCATTGAACAAGGTGCCACGATTGCACTTGCAAACAAAGAGACGCTCGTGAGCGCAGGTTCTATCGTCATGAATTCCGCCCGGGAAAAAGATATTGCAATTCTGGCAGTTGATAGTGAACATAGCGCGATCCTTCAATGCATGGCCGGCGAAGAACGATCGATGATAGATAAGATAATTCTTACGGCTTCAGGTGGACCATTCCGAGAATTGGATTCCGAATCATTCGAAACCATAACTCGAGAACAAGCATTGAAACATCCCAATTGGGTGATGGGTCAAAAAATCACTATTGATTCCGCAACGCTCATGAATAAAGGCTTCGAAGTTATTGAAGCGCGCTGGTTATTCGATCTTGCACCTGAGAAAATCGATGTGGTCATTCACCCCCAAAGCATCATTCATTCACTTGTACAATTTGGTGATGCATCTGTAAAAGCACAATTGGGTACGCCGGATATGAGAGTGCCTATCATATATGCTTTGTTCCATCCCGAAAGAAGACATGCGGATTTACCCAAACTCGATCTTCTCACCGCGGGCAATCTATCATTTTTCAAACCGGACACCGATCGCTTCCCATGCTTGCGGCTCGCCTATGAAGCAATGAGCAGAGGAGGTACCGCACCGGCAATACTCAATGCCGCAAATGAGATCGCTGTACAAGCTTTTTTGGAAAACAAGGCAAGATTTTTACAAATACCCCAAACAATTGAATCCACATTACAGAACATGAAGATTGTTGATGAACCCGACATTACCCATATCAATGCTGCTGACAAAGAAGCCAGAGAAATTGCTCGGGCTTTTCTACAATAATTCAAATAAGCATTAGTCAAACGAATATGACTTCCGCGTTTATTTGGGGATTGCCTTTCATAATCCGATATTTGCATGTCATGATTTTCCAATTTTCCAGAGGCAGCCATACTCCTTGAGACCATGTTTTACCTTTTTAGACAGCATCAGCAGTCGATGAGTGCGAACATTTGCATGTATCAAGGAACAATGGAGTTTAGAAAATGGAACAATCAAAAAAGCGCATACTCTGGATCGATGATGAAATCGATGTACTCAAACCGCATATCATCCTGCTAAATCAGCGTGGCTATGATGTAGAGACAGCCACAAATGGTGAAGATGCCATTGAACTAGTCACAAATCAATCCTTCGACCTTATCTTTCTCGATGAATCCATGATGGGTATGTCCGGTCTGGAAACTCTGTCCGTATTGAAGGACATAGACCCCTCGATGCCCGTAGTGATGGTCACGAAGAATGAAGCTGAATCATTGATGGAACAAGCAATCGGAAGAAAAATTGATGACTATCTCACCAAACCCGTAAATCCTGCCCAGATTCTTGCTGCTTGCAAGAAATTTCTTGAATCAAGGCGAATTGCGGAAGAAAAAATAACACAGGATTATCTGCAAGGTTTTTCCGAGATAGCAAGACGATTGCATGGCTTTATGGACTGGTCTGACTGGCTTGACGTTTATCAGAAATTGGTTCACTGGAGCATTGAATTGGACTTGCATCCGGAATTGGGTTTTCATCAAACATTGAAAGATCAATGGCGTGAATGCAATGCGGAATTCGGGAAATTCGTGGAGAATAATTATGAGTCATGGATTCGAGGTGATGATGCTTCTCCTTTGCTTTCGCCTCAAATTGCTGACACATATGTATTGCCAAAATTATCCAATGGCAAACCCACATTCTTTTTTGTTATAGACTGCATGCGTCTTGATCAATGGATGATGATGGAAGAATTGATCAGACCTTATTTCACTGTTCAGAAAGACTATTATTGTTCGATCATTCCCACTGCAACTCCATATGCTCGCAATGCCATTTTTGCCGGGCTGTTCCCCAATGAAATCAAAAAACATTACCCTGATTACTGGAAAGGCGATCTTCCCGGAATCAGCGAGCATAGTCAAAATGCACATGAAAAAGAATTATTGGCAGCATTGCTCAAACGTAGAAGAATTCAGCTGAAAAATGAATTGTCATATGTGAAAATCATCGACACAGATTATGGAAAGAAGATTGAGCAGGACATTCAGCGATATGCAAGAAATCATCTAACAGCAATTGTTGTGAATGCCGTTGACATGATTGCACACTCTCGTTCCGATTATCCAATTCTGAAAGAAATTGCACCGGATGAGTCGGCATATAGATCACTCACGCAATCATGGTTCAAACATTCTTCCCTTTTGGGCATGCTTAGAACATTGTCTCAATTCAAAGACATCAATATCGTGATAACCACTGATCATGGTTCCGTTCGGTGCATGCACGGAGTAAGAGCCCATGGAGATCGCGAAACATCCACGAATCTTCGCTTTAAACATGGAAAGAATGTAAAGTCGGATGCAAAAAATGCAATGACCATCAAGTATCCCGATGCATATAAATTACCCGAGCATACAGCATCAACAAATTACATCATTGCAAAAGAGGATACATATTTTGTGTATCCTACCGATTATAATCATTATGTGCAGAAATATCGTGATAGTTTCCAGCATGGTGGCATTTCTCTCGAAGAAATGATACTACCTGTCATCACATTGGAACCACGATAAATAATATCAGGGCAGACTTTATGTCTGCCCGAATTTTGTCTTGTCTCACAATTCAGACTTGTACATGGAAGCAGACAGCTACCACACTCATTCGGAAGAAGAAACTCGATCGATAGGCAAGCGTTTTGCCGAAAAGATCACGCCCGGTGAAATCATCGCATTGGCAGGTGACTTGGGAGCAGGAAAGACTGAATTCGTTCGAGGAGTTTGTTCTTACTTTTCAGTCCATGACATTGTTTCGAGCCCAACATTCACGATCATGAATCAATATATCGGTTCAAATCCTGATGGCTCCGAGATCGCATTGTATCATATCGATCTCTACAGGATTCAAGATGTAAAGGAATTATTGGAAATCGGATTCTCAGAATGCATGAGCGATGGTCAAGTAATAAAATTTGTGGAATGGCCCGAGAAAGCCGGTTCCACAATGCCATCGATTGACTGGAAAGTGACAATCAAATCAGTTGTTGAACAAGAAGATGAACGCGTCATCAATATCGAGTATTTAGGGGACAATCGTTGATAGACACGCATGCTCATATAGATGCAGATGCTTTCGATGAAGATCGCGAGGAAATGATTCGAAGAGCATTTGATCAAGGAGTGGAAGCAATCATCATTCCCGCAATTGAGCCAAATCGCTTTGAAGGGGTCCTGTCCTTATGCAAAGAATATGACGAGATTTATTGCGGAATGGGAGTTCACCCTCATAATGCCAATGATTTTGATCAACAAGCTGAATCATTCATTGTCAATTCCATGCAATTTCCAAAAGTGATTGCAGTAGGCGAAATCGGACTTGATTATTATTATGATTTTGCCCCTAAAGATGTCCAAAAACATGCGTTTAAAAGACAATTACAACTTGCAAAAGAATATCGCAAACCTGTAATCATACACAATAGAGAATCCGATGATGATGTCATGGAAATTCTCAAAGAAGAACAGCAAGGTGAACTCACCGGAGTTCTTCATTGTTTCTCATCAAATATCCATGTATTGCAAACTGCTTTGGATCTAAATTTTCACATTTCCTTTACTGGAAATATTACTTATAAAAAGAGCATACTTGATGATATCGTAAAAGCTACTCCTTTATCAAGAATCATGATTGAGACCGACTCGCCATATATGGCACCGGTTCCTCATCGTGGAAAAAGGAATGAACCGGCATTTGTGCAATTTATTGCACAAAAAATAGCCGATATCCATCAAGTTACTATAGAGGAGATTATTGCCATGACAACAAGAAATGCAAGAACACTGTTCGGTCTTCCACTTCTGATGATTGGTTTGATTATTGGGCTATCGGCATTTCCGATGCATGCACAAGATGAAAGAGAAGAAGAGGAAGAACAAACCGAAATCGTAAAAGCACCTTCGCCTTATGCGAGATTCATTGGATTTGGTCCATCCGTAGCAACAAATACTATTGTTGAAACACTCACGAGTCTTGATGTCAACGAAAAAAGGGGAACACGTTCATGGGATGGCAATCCATCTTTCGGACTCAGCGTCGCATATAATCCTCTTGAATTCCTGATGTTCGACATGGGACTTATGCATACAAGAAATAACTCGAAGTTGAATAATGCAAACAAATTACCCGGATCTCCAACTGATCCGGATGTGTATACCGTAGCGCATTTGACGGCAAGAGCAATCGCAAATCCTCGTGGAAAGGTTTCGTTTTTCGCAGCAGCAGGAATCAATTATTTGTCGAAGAGAGTATATGCAACGAATGTTGAATTCACTGACGACAAACAAATGGCATTCAATGCAGGCGCGGGTTTTATGGTCAATATTCCTACATCATACGGTATGATCATTCCAATTGCAGAATGGAGACTTGATTTCGAAAGCAAAAACAATGTCACCAAGATTCCTAATGTTGATCCATATAATACCTGGGGCAACGTTGAAATTTCCACTTTTTATTCATTGCCCAAACTAACGATCCTTTGGTATCCGAAGTTTTGACCCGTCATGTTCTTGATGGGATTATGATACATGAACACTAGCACAACTTCAGATTCCGAAGCACCAAAACAACAAAGAATGGGCGTTGATCTTCTCAATGGCCCGGTAGATTCAACATTACGCATATTTGCTTTGCCGCTGGCTTTCAGTTTCATCGTGAATATGTTATACTCTTGGATAGATACATTTTTCGTAAGCAAGCTAGGGTCTGCAGCCATTGCAGCAATCGGGGTTAGCGAACAATTGGGATTCATGATTTTCAATTTTGGAAGTGGCTTTGCAATTGGCACGGGGATTATTGTTGCAAGAAGAATTGGCGAGGGTAATCGTGATGAAGCTTCATATACTGCAACACAGGGGATCATGACGATGTTGGTTTTTTCAACTGTGCTTGCAATCATACTCGGTTTGTTTTTGCCGATGACACTCACAGCACTTGGACTTGACAAAGACCCACAAGTCTATGCCTTCACAGAAATCTATCTTTATGCTTTGCTCTTTGGTGTTCCCGGAAATTTCGTCACATTCCAAATCAATGCAATCATACGATCATCAGGAAATTCAGTCTATCCTATGTCGATTCTGTTATTAACGACAATCATCAATGCCATCCTTGCTCCTTTATTGATTTTCGGATGGGAATTCATTCCCGCTTATGGAATGCTAGGTGCGGGTATTGCAACCGCTGCATCTCAGATTATTGGAGCAATGATTTCACTTTCGATGATTATCTCGGGAAAGGCGGGACTCAATCTCAAACTCAAAGGATTTGCTTTTGATGTTCCACTTTTGTTCAAAATCATCAAGCAAGGGGTATGGTCTTCACTGCAAATGTTTTCCGTGAGCATAAGCCGTTTGGCCCTCTTCAAATTTGCTTCTAATTTTGATCCGAAAATCACACTTGCGGCATATACTCTTGGTCTGAAAGTTGATCTATTTGCTTTCATGTCTGTGTTTGCAATGGGTATAGCACTAGAAACAGCAACCGGGCAAAACCTTGGTGCCAGACAAGAGCATAGGATTGTATTATTCTACCGATCAGCAGTACGACAACTTACTCTCTTGCTGGGCGTGCTTGCAGTTTTGACTTATCTCTTTGGAGAATACTTTGCACGCATTTATACCAATGACCCTGCAATTATTCGAGAAACCGTTGAATATCTTCGCATTGCTTGTTTTGGATATATCTTCTTTGCTATTGGCTCAATCACTCTTCGTGTGATCAGTGGCGCAGGTGCCGCAGCAAGAAGCATGATGATCGTGTTTATCTCACTTGTCTTGATACAAATCCCTTTGGCCTTCATTCTCTCCCATTATACACCGCTTCATGAATCCGGCATTTGGATCGGTGTTGTATTAAGCTATATTGCATTGACTGCAATCGGCTATCAACAATATCGATCAGGTAAATGGTTGACCGTGCAGATTTAATCTCACAGTATGATCAGGGGCTTTCATGGCGAGCATTCTTTTGCTTTCGTCACTCTTTGCATCTTTTGTCTATGCACAAGATGATGCCATAGGAGGTGATGAATCCGGTATGACGGAATCTTTCTTACGTATTGATGCCATGGAGTATTATATGGCTCATCCAATCAATCTACGAGAGTCTCCGGATGCATTGGCAAATTTACCGGGCATTTCTACTGCCTTCATTCGTGAGTGCAAAAGCATTCTGAAACAATACCCACATATTGAGTCTGTGAATGACTTGATTTCCCTCTTCCCTCATCCATTAGATTCTTCAGTTGCAACACTATTGCTCAATTGCACCAATCTTTCATCTTCATCGGTTTTCTCGGGTAGAATTCGCACAAGATTGTCATCAACCCTGCAGAAAAGTCGTGGCTTTGCACAACATGCTTTCCTTGGCTCCGAGGAAGCTTTCATGAATCGCATTCTCATTGGAAATAACAGTGTGACAACATCATTGTCATATGGAAAACATTCAGGCGAAACATATTTGCACGGCATGCTACATGGATCGCTTTCATATTCACAACATAATCTTAAGCTCATTATTGGGGATCAGACAATTCAAACAGGTTTGGGTACAGTGTTTTCTTCCGGCATATCCATGCCGAATGCAACCAAACCAACACAAAGAGCTCTTCATTGGTCAACGTCTATCCGACCTAATACATCCTTGATTGAACATTCAAATTTCAGAGGGATTTCTCTTCAGCATCGTTCAAATCCATTTGGCATTGCATTGCATGGTGGAATGATTTATGCATCGAGAAATCGCTATGCATATCGTAATGACAAGCATGAATTAACTGGCTTTCCTGCCATCACATATGCCAGAACAACCACTGAATTAACTTATAGGGAAGGTGTCAAGGAACAGCGGCTGGCATGTTTTGGAGAAATGAACCATGATTCACATTCATTTGCTATTTCTGCTTTGTATCAATTCTATGATGCAGACATTGCTCCTTCTGCAAGGAGCATAGGTGAGAAAGAACAATTTCTTAGCTCTTTGGACTATCAATGGTCAAGCAAGACATTGACTATTTCCGGAAATGCATTGATTGACAAAAGAGCCCATGCAGGTGGATTATTGATGTTTCATCATCGTGCTCAAAACCAACAACAGGCATGCATCATCCGATACTTTGATTCCGAACTGCATTCTCCACTCGGAGTTTCTCCAGGTAGATTTGGATTCCCGGGAAATGATATGGGCATTCAAGCACTATTCAATGGTGAATATGAATCAATTGATTATGCATCTTCGTTTGAAATGTATGCAAATGTTTCGGTACCACATAATCGTGATACACGCAAGCGAGGAATGAGATCAATACTACAACTTTCTTCAAAAAACAAGGAGTCCCGAATCTTGTGTAGAATCATGCATGAATTGCAAGCACCTGCGAGGATTACTTCTACATATGAATCTTCATGGAGAGCCCGATGCGACTATGCACATTCCAATACCTCAATGAATGCCATCTTCAGAGTTGAATATCATCATCATGAATTGAATCAGATCTCAAATAGAGGAATCGGATATTCCTTTGAATTGAAGTCCGCAAAGAAAACACATCCTTGGAATTGGTCATTTCGTTTTGCTTGGTCCAATACCGATTCATTTACTTCTGCATTATATCTTCCGGAAACAGGGCTGCCTGGACAATTGTTGATCGAACCATTATATGGAATCATGACAATGCTCGGGGCAAAGATTGGATATGATTATAAGAATTGGAGTTGTTCTTTACTTATAAGGCAAAGACATAAACCTCGAGAACAGACCTTGGGTAGTGGTTTGATGGAAATACAAGGAAACATGGAAACTGAGTGTCATTTTCAAACAGATATCACTCTTTAGAAATCATCTTTGCAAGTTTTGGCTCCACGTGCCAGCGATCTCTTGCCTGCATCCATCGTTTTCTGGCATCTTCTTTGTGTTTATGGGGCATATTGCGAACTTTTTTTGCTCGGATCATCACATTTTTCGCTGTGTGCTCCAAGGCGGTAAACTCAATCAAGTCAGCAGAGTATCCCTCGGAAATCAATATATCTCTGCGCATGGAATCAGTGAGCATGTCACCCAATCGTTCTTTCATGATTCCATCACGCAATAGAAATGATTCTTCGGCAGGGATTATCGCACTATCCATTTGTTGCTGAACATAATGATGGCAACATGGTGCAGCGAGAATAATATCTGCATTACGAGCAATCGCCAAGGCAAGTGCATCATCAGTGGCGGTATCACAGGCATGCAAGGCAATGAGTGCGATGCTTCCCTTTTCACTCAATAGATCGTTCCAATGCGCAATCGCATTATTCGAAAATGATGCATGATTCTGCATGTCAAGACTATTGATTGTTGCATTGCAAGAGGCAATCAATTCTCCATTCTGCTCGATTCCAATCAATGAAGCGTCTTTTCTTTTCGCATTTCGCAAATACCACAATAATGCAATACTGAGATATGCCTGACCGCAGCCACAATCAATAATCTGAATCGGCTCGATTAATTCCGTTGCATATTGTTCGAATATTCGAATGAAGTGATTGATTTGAACATACTTGTCTCGCATTGCAGGAATAATCGCATACTGTGCATCGGCAATTCCAATAGCATACAGCAATCGAGCATCATGTCCGGGGCTAATCGGCATGAGGTCTTCAGTGTTTGTTGCCCAATGCGTTTTTGACGGCTTTGTAAAACGATGCAGAATAGTTTGTCCGCGGCTGGTTAAGGGAGAACGTTTGATATAGAGGTCTTTCGCAGGAGTCTGCAAATGCCATTGTTTGAATGGCAAGAGAGATAATGCATTCAGTATGCCCATCCAATCTTCATCATTGGATAAAGCGATTGAATGAGTATATGACTTGTCATTCGTGATGATGTCAATCAGCATTAATCCCAATGAGGATGAATCATGATGAATGATGATTTTTTTGCAATGATTGTATGCATCTTCTTTTCCGGGTACATGAATTGCTTCCTTCCCATAAGGATTCGATATTGTGATGATGATTCGCGCATCTTCTTTATTCATTGAAAGAAGACTGTCTATGTATTGCTGCATGGTTGTATTCATATTCAAATTTACAAAACTGATTCAAGACTATGCCAATGCATGCGAATGATTTCATAAGTTTGAGGAATAAACTTCTCTCTACACAATATTCCAACTTCAATGATACGTTTTCCTGACCTTTTGTCGATATTCATGGTGTATATCTCTGATCATGGTTTTGCCTTGATTGGTTATATGTTGAAATATGCCGGCATACCCATCTGCATTGCTTCATTTTTAGGTAGCATTCCTGCTTCTCCATTGAAAGTACCTTCCATCATAACTCTAGCTCAGTTCACCATTGATGATCATATCTGGTTAATTGCGGGAATTGCATTTTTTACTTTTCTTGGATTGATGCTTGCCATCAGCACCGCATCGTCATTCACATTGCATTGCCTGATTCATGGCGAAAAGCCCGACGATGCAAAGCTGCGTGAATTAATTCAATCATCATTTGTGAGTATAAGCACAATTGGATTCTTGGTTCTATTCACTTCTACCATTGGAATCATATTGTGTGTCGCTCCGGGTATCTATATTATGTCAGCAAGTACAGTGATGATTCCAATCCTGCTTCATGAACGCTGTTCCCCATTAAAGGCAATGCAATCGGGGATACAATTGATTCGTAATCATGCATTGAAACCATTTGCCTTTTCGCTGTTTATCTTCATAGTTGCATCACTATGCATAACTGCAATTGAGTATGTCATGGACTTGGCCATTATTCCCATCCATGAACAGTTGGGGAGAATATCGCTCATGGTGACCTCATGCCTCAGAATGCTTGGAATCGGGATGATCTTTGCATTAGGCACCATACTCTACATTGAATTAACCCGCAATAAGGCCATGAGCCATGGGAATGCCCTGAATAACTAAGGATTTCGTATTTTTGAGCCAATGATCCTCCATCACATCGGATTTTTCAATGAAGCATTTCAAAGCAATGATAACCATCACTTTGCGCAAGAGCATCCTCGATGTGCAAGGGAAAACGGTTGAACATGCACTCCATTCGACAAATTTTACATCGATTGATCAAGTTCGCATAGGAAAATATGTAGAATTGACAGTCCATGCCGCAGATGCGCAACAAGCAATGTCAATTGTTGATGATGCGTGCAAGAATATAATAGCCAATCCGATCATGGAAGATCATCACATTGCATTGGAAGAAATTTCAGTTGGAGAGCATGCATGAAATTCGGCATAGTCGTTTTTCCCGGTTCCAATTGCGATCATGATGCATGGTATGCAACTTCACATAATGCAGGTGCTCAGGCACAGATGTTATGGCATAAGGATACAATCATTCCTTCAGACATTGATTGCGTGATTCTTCCGGGTGGATTTTCTTATGGTGACTATCTACGCTGTGGAGCAATTGCCAGGGTTTCTCCGATTATGTCTGCTGTGCGCAAGCATGCGGAGCAAGGAAGATTCGTGCTAGGAATATGTAATGGATTTCAGATTCTGACCGAATCGGGTCTTTTACCAGGTGTATTATTGCGGAATGCTTCGCTGTCATTCATTTGTAAGGACATTCATCTTCGAACCGAGCAGATACTTTCGCCGTTCACGTCTTCATTCGAGCAAGGACAAATCTTACGCGTACCGATTGCTCATGGAGAAGGAAATTACTTTGCCGATGAACAAACGATTCACATTTTGGAACAAGAGCAAAGGATTGCTTTCCGATATTGCGATGCAAATGGCAATGCAACCATCGAGGCAAATCCCAATGGTTCCATCAATAATATTGCAGGCATATTGAATGATAAAGGAAATGTGCTTGGCATGATGCCTCATCCAGAGCGTTGCTGTGATCCATTACTCGGCAATAGCGATGGTCTTGGCGTGTTTACTTCACTCATGCAAACAGTTGGTTTGTATTGATACCTTCATTTTCTTGAGAGGTTATTATGGGTTTCCTACCCGGTGGTTCAGAATGGCTCATCATTTTATTGGTCATCATCATCCTATTCGGAGCAAAGAAAATTCCTGAATTGATGCGTGGACTTGGCAGCGGAATTCGCGAATTCAAGAATGCGGCCAATTCAAATGATGAGAAAGATGCAAAGAATGATACGCCAAAAAGCGAATAAATTCAGTACGTATAATGAGAATCGACAATTATGTTTGATATCGGTGGTGCTGAGTTTCTTCTGATCGGCCTTGCAATATTGATGTTGTTCGGTCCGAAAAAAATTCCCGAGATCATGCAAGCCATCGGGAAAGGGATTCGGTATTTCCGTCAAGCACAAGAAGACCTAAAAACTCAAATCAGGGATATATCCACTGAAGTGGAAAAGCAAACGAGTCTTAATGCCACGATTCATCAGTCGGTTGATTCCAATCAAGATATGACAACCGAAATTACTGCGGATGTGACAGAAACAATCACCATTAAACCTGCTGATGGATCTATCCCTTTGTTTGAACAAGATCCACCAAACTACCCTGATCAATCGCCTGAACGTCCATGAAATCCATGTGCATACATATCATGTTGTTCGCATGTTGTTCAATGGTGGTTTTCGCTCAGGATTCAACCACGATTTCAACTCCCATTCCGCAGCAAAAATCACCCTCACTTGCAATTGCTTATACCGCTTTGTTTCCCGGACTTGGTCAAATCTATGTAGGGTCTTATTGGAAGGCACCCATTGCAGCCGGAACAGCATTGTTCTTTGCATATCAGATAGCATCATATAATGATTTGTTCAAAGAAAAGACGGCTTTATATGAAGGTCTGCTCTCTCAAGGATTAAGTGCTTCCGACTCTAGAGTAAGGCAAGCAATTCGTGAGAAAGAGTTTTACAATAATGCTCGAGATTTGAATGCACTATGGTTATTGGGGGTCTATGGATTGGCGGCAGTGGATGCATATGTAGGTGCTCATATGCTGGAATTTGATGTTAGCGATGATCTATCATTCACGATCCTCCCCGACCCTATAAATGGCATGGGTAGGATTCATGCTTCTTATCATTTTTGAAGTACTTTTGCATCCTTTGGAAGGATAAAAATTCCGGGGCTTTGAGAATAATATCCACTTCCAAAAGGAAATTCTTTTTTCTGCTTTTTCCCATTCTTCAATTGAACCATCAGTGATCCACCCGGCTTCCCATTTTGTATTGTTGCACCCTTTGGCAATGTCAATCTATATGCTTGAGCCGCTTGAGAATTAACCCCCATGATGATGTCACATGATTGCTGATCATGCTTCATCATCACCATGCTTCTTCCGTCTTTCGGTACAATAATTCCACTTTGCAATGATGGTAGAGCCGTGAATTCACCGGCTCCATTGCCAAGCATAACACAACCGAGACTATTGTCATAGCGAAACATTTCCGGATCAGGTCCATTGAAATTTCCAATCGTCATGATATCCATTGCGCCATCGGCATTGAAATCTTCACAGAGAATTCCATATACAGGCGAAAATTGCGTTTCGATTGGTAATGCATGTTTTACAAAATGCTCACCACCACGATTCTCAAGCCACATCGTTTCATAATCATAAGCTTTTAATTGTTTGGTGCCCTTGAGATCTGCACCAAATATATCTTCAAATGTTGCAGAGCCATATTGATGATATGTTTGAAAGCGCCTGGTAAGCGTTGGAATTTGAGCATATAATGGCGCTCTCATTCTCACCGGGTATTTTTTTCCGAAATTGAAATATGTCATGATCAGATCCATGCTTCCATTTTCATCATAATCCTTGGCATATAATTCAATCGGCTCTTGCCTTGTAGGTTTATATCGGGTATTTTTTCCAAGATTTCCAAGAACATAATCCATATCCCCATCATTGTCAATATCAGCGGCGGCAATGCTATGATATTGTCCGGATAATCCCTCCAATTCAGTTTTTGCAATAGTGGATTCAGCAAGATATCCATTATTGTTTATGAACAATCGTGGGGCCATCCATTCACCAACCACCCAAAGATCGAGATCATCATCATTGTCGGCATCAGTCCATAAAGCACTTGTTATCATTCCGATTTTTTCGAGTTCAGGAGCTTTTTCCTTTGTGATGTCAACAAGACTTGTCACATCATTTCTCAATATGATTGATTGCGGAATTTCAGGATATTGTCCGGGCACATTTCTACCACCGACAAATAAATCAATATCGCCATCACCATCAACATCTCCACCCACTATGCATGAAGATGCAATTGTGTCGAGCGGTGGCGCAAATGAGTGAACTGCTTTTGTAAAATTTCCTGACCCATCATTGATGTAAAGTCTATCTTGAAACAATTCTCTATCCTCTTGTACGGTTTCATTCCCTCCGGAAGAGACATAGCAGTCCAAGTCGCCATCAGAATCAGAATCAAACAGGATGATTCCTTGATCTTCACATCTTGAATCCACAGCAAAGGCAGATTGAGTTTTTTCTGAAAATGTACCATTGGCATTCCGTAGGAAAAGCATTGTTTTTCCTTCATGAGAACCACCAATCACAAGATCGGTCAGACCATCTGCATTTACATCACCCGCTGCTATTGCCGGACCATTTATCGACAGTCTATGAGGCAATAATCGCTGTTGATAAAAATCATCATATTGATTTTCTTTGTGTACATAGGTTAATGATGCTTCCGGCTTAAGCAATTCAAACAGAGGTTTAGTTCTAATATATTGGGGACTTTCCTTCCCCGCTACATATTCGATGTTCACTTGTGTATTGATTTGAGCTTTCTGAATTTGTTGTTTGACATTTCCAGGCCAGTAGATATTAATCTCTTTGATTGCCACGGCATTGCCCAATCCAACATGGATGATGGGTTCCGTGCAGGAAAGGAATCCCCTATTGACATGCATTTCTCTAAAATGGCGCGCTTCTTTCCCTTTAGAATCTTTTGTGATTACTTCAATTTTTGCACCCAAACCTTTTGTGTTTTTTCCCGGACCTTTCAGTGCAATTTTCACAAAAGAACCACTTTTATTTTCAGCGACATAGTTTCGATAGACTGCCATTGTGGAATCAATATTATTGAGCAGCACATCGAGATCCCCATCATTGTCCAAGTCGGCATAGATCGCACCATTTGTACTTAGCTTTTCAGAAAATCCCCAGGCATCGCTTATGTCTTGAAATTGGAGATTACCTTTATTGCGAAACATATAATTTCTTAATCGAGTTTTGGGCATGCTATTGATCAGCCACATGAATTTGTCTGTCTTTTTCTTTACGGCATAACTTGCAAGATCCATGTCTATTGCATCCCGATTGATGCCATTCACTATGCACATGTCCTGCAAGCCATCATTATCCAAATCAGCGATCCATGATGACCAACTCCAATCTGTTTCTGCAATACCCGACAGATATCCTATATCGCAGAAATTTAGATCTCCGCAATTGAGTTGTAGAACATTTCGAGTCATGGAAGTGGAATCAAAATAAGGACTGAATACTTTCGGTATTGTCATTTGGGTCATTCTACGCTCATGCTCATGAGGCATCATGTCAACAGATAGAATATCCATCCAGCCATCATTATTGATGTCTGCAATATCCGAACCCATTGAAAAATGCGAGGTATGACGAAGCTTTGCGGGAGCGATGTCGGTGAATGTTCCATTCTTATTATTGACATAAAGCAAATCTCTTGCTTCGAAATCATTTGCCACGAATATGTCTGTCCAGCCATCATTGTTGATATCACCAAGAGAAACACTCAGCGCATATCTATCATCTTCAATTCCGGCTTGTTTGGATACATCCACAAAAAATCCGCCGTCATTTCTGAACAGTTTGTCTGAATACCCATCAATCTGTGCATAGCCACCGGCAGTGAATCCATTTTGTGCTATGTAGCAGTCAAGATCATTATCATGATCATAATCAAAGAACACTGCTTGCACTGATTTGCCTTCAAATGCCAGACCCATTTCTTTTGCTTTTTCAGTAAATGTTCCTGTACCATCATTGATATACAAATGATTTGGTTCATTGAATCGGCAGACATATAAATCCAAATCATTGTCGCCATCAATGTCTATGAAAGACGGGGTAAAACATATGGCAGCTGTATCCGGAAATCCTGCTGATTTGGAAACATTTTCAAATTTCCAATTTCCCTTATTTATATAAAGAGCATTTGGCACCTGCATACCCGTAAAAAAGAGATCGGGTAATTTGTCCCCATTAACGTCCCCTACCGCAACACCACCACCTAAATAGACAAAAAACTGCCTTGCATAATTGAAATCTTCAGTTTCAATCAGTCGATTAAAAAACGTGATTCCCGTTGAATCCGGCGATTGCAATCTGAATTGTTTTCTATTGCCATCTGCCCAAAGTAGGCAAGGCAAGAGCAGCATAAATGAGATATATCGTGAAATTTTCTGCACTGGGGTTCAGTAGTTGTCTTCAATCTATACGATTTAATGATGCAAATCTCTTCATTTTCAAGGAATTTCCAATTTTCCTATGAGAATGACCACCCATAAGAAACTGCAGACTTGGTATATTTGCGTATCAGTTGTGAAGCAACACTAACATTCAACCTATCGTTTGCGTTCATGGAAACAAAAAGCACTCTCTTCATCATGGTATTGGCAATTGCCGCCGGAGTTTTTACAAAAAATGCCGGAAAGCTTGTCCGATATCTTTCTTTTGGCAAGCCGGAAAACAGACTTATATCATTGCCTGAGAGAATCAAGCAAACCTTGCTTGTGGGTTTTGCACAAACAAAAATCCTTCGAGACAAAGTCGCAGGCCCTATTCATGCAGGGATATTTTGGGGATTTTTGATATTGCTTTTCTCTGCTGCCGAAGGTGTGCTCGAGGGCTTGAATCCGGCATGGTCCTTTAATGTGCTTGGTCCAATATATTCAGCGATAACGATTCTTACAGACATATTTTGCTTATTGATCATTGTCGGCACTGCCCTTTCTCTTTGGAGGCGATATGTGACCAAAGTGAAGCGTCTTCAAGTGGAGCATGAGAAGGTTGAAGCAGGAATGATACTTCTCACTATATTTTCAATCGTCACATCATTGCTTTTGCAAAACACTGCAAGGATAGCGATGGGAGATGATTTTTCTTGGGCTGTGAGACCCGTTGCGAGTTCACTTGCCACCATATTGCCACTTGGACATGTGAGTTTCGAAATATTTTGGTGGTTGCACATGGTATTGATTTTCTCATTTACCAATTATCTTCCATTCAGCAAACACTTACATGTTCTTACTTCCATACCGAATGTCTTTTTCAGCAATTTGGGTCCTGTCAATCGTTTGGAAAAAATCGACTTCGAAAATGAATCACTAGTGAAATATGGTGTGACAGACATTGAGGATTTTTCATGGAAAACATTCCTCGATAGTTATACATGCACGCATTGTGGTCGTTGCACAAGTGTGTGCCCGGCAAATCAAACAGGAAAAGTGTTGGATCCTCGAATGGTAATCATAGGGATTCATGATCGCGTGATTGACAAAGCTCCATTGATAGATAAAATTTCGGATTATCGTAAAAATGCTTCTCGCGAAGATATTCGTAATGCTGCAGATGGCATTTTATCAGGCAAACAATCGGGTGAATTTGATACAAAGGAACGCGAACTCTTTACGATATTGCTCAGTGATGAAGAACAGGCAATATGGGACAAAAAACTCATTGGTGATTATGTTAGCCCCGATGCTCTATGGGCATGCACCACATGTGGAGCATGCATGGAAGAATGTCCGGTGAATATAGAGCATGTTCCTGCAATCGTTGGCATGCGTCGTTCAATGGTGATGATGGAATCTTCATTCAATGAAGAAAGCGCGCTGCTTCCTGACATCTATGGCAATATGGAAACAAATTCAGTGCCATGGGGTGGATTCAGCGAGCAGGATAGAGCATTATGGGCCGAAGGAATGGATATCAAAACAGTTGCCGAAGATCCTGAAATGGATGTATTATTCTGGGTTGGTTGCGCCGGGAGTTTTGACGATAGAGCCAAGAAGACAACAAAGGCATTCGCCGAACTCATGCAATTGTCGAATATCAATTTCAGGATACTGGGCACCGAAGAACGATGCACCGGAGATCCGGCGCGCAGATCGGGAAATGAGTATTTGGCAACAATGCTTACAACGATGAATGTTGAAACGATGAATGCATATAATGTAAAGACAATTGTCACCACTTGTCCGCATTGCTTCAATACACTCAAAAATGATTATCCGCAATTCGGCGGAAATTATGAAGTGATGCATCATACGCAGTATATCAAGAACCTTATTGATTCAGGCAGACTTTCCATTGATGCAGACAAAGCTTCGCTCAGCAAGAATGCCATCGCATATCATGATTCCTGTTATCTCGGACGATACAATGAAGAATATGAAGCACCCCGAGCATTATTGGAACATGTTCCCGGTCTTTCCATTCTCGAACCCGCAAGATCAAAAGACCGTGGACTCTGCTGCGGAGCAGGTGGCGGTAGAATGTTCATGGAAGAAATGGTGGGTGATCGTGTGAATATCACGCGCACGAATGAACTTCTCGAAACGGGAGCATCTACAATTGCAGTGAATTGTCCATTCTGTTCAACAATGATCACAGATGGTGTAAAAGCTTCTGATAAGATTGATCAAGTACAAGTGAAGGATATTTCGGAAATACTTCTTGAATCAGTCAAAAGGCATTCAATCAATGCAGAGTAATGACAAAGCATTCGATGAAATCATTCATCATAGACGATCAAACAGAGCATTCGATCCTGCCATCGAAATACCCGATGAAGTGATTACAACTGCACTCGAACATGCAATTCTTTCTCCCAATAGCAGCAATATGCAATTATGGGAGTTTCATTGGATTCATTCAAAGGATATGCTCGATGCATTCATACCATTATGTTTGGATCAGAAGGCAGCAAGTACGGCTAAGCATCTAGTTGTATTCATAACCAGACAGGATCTTTGGAAGAAGAGATCAAGATGGAATATCGAGCAGATACAAACCACCATTCAGGGCGAAGCAAATAAGTTTCAAAAGGCAGGACTGAACTATTATGGCAAGCTCATGCCATTCATGTATATGCGTGATCCATTCGGACTCATGGGAATATTCAGAAAGGCATTGAGTTTTATCATGGGCTTGAAGGGGCCTTTTTTCAGAGCCGGCGGAGCAGCTCAACAACGCATAACCGTTCACAAATCATGCGCTCTTGCCGCTCAAACATTCATGCTATCCATTGCATCCGCAGGGTATCATACTTGCCCAATGGAAGGCTTTGATGAAAAACGGGTAAAAAAGATTCTCACATTGCCTCGGAGAGCCGAAATCAATATGATCATCGCCATTGGCAAAGGAACCGAAAAGGGTGTTTGGGGCCCTCGGTTTAGAGTGCCTTTTGAGGAAGTGGTGAGAAAACACTAATTCAAGCAATATCGTATGTTCTTTCTTTGTAATTTCGAAAAATGGTGGCCACAAGGGTTGCAATGGGAAATATTATAATCTTCTCTAAAGGTTGGGAAATGAAACTATTGCTGACAGTATGTTTGATATTGAGCGCATTCCTATCTTCATGTACGAAGTTGATAAAGAATGAATTTGTAGTTCTTGAAAGCGAGAAAGCCACATTTACACAACTACCACATTTTGAAGTTGAAAGCAACTCAAATCAGACAGTGATTACTCCAAACGACCTGATAGGTTTCTGGGTTGGAACATTTAATGCCACAAATGAATACAAAAATATTGCACTTAATGATGATGGACAATTAGCATGGCATACAGAAGATAAAATTACAATTGCAATAGAGTCTATCAAGAATAACAATGTCAAAGGGTTCACTGTGATAGCAGGTTTGACAAATAAATTTACAGGAACGCTTCAAGATAATGTCGATAACTTTGTTTTGCAGATAAAGCAGAACGGAAAAGACTTTGGGATTGGAGAGTTTTTACTTTCAATTGATAAGAATGAAGATTATCTCCAAGGAGAATGGATAGCACTTAATCAAATTGAAATCCCTAAAAGAGTGTGTAGGTTTGAGAAGAAGACATTTACATATGACCCCAATGTAGTTTTTTCTCCAACAAAAAAAGATATGACGGATAGCTTGTTTAGCTCACTAGTTTCAATGCCTGATGATTACAGCGAAATTTACGAAGCCATTACAATGCCTTCCGAATTAATCTTTACATCAAATCCATCAAAAGTAAAACTCTCTGAAGATGATGTGAGCGGACTGTCAATTGGCAGCATAATACTACTTCGAAATACCATTTTTGCCCGTCATGGTTATGCATTTAAAAAAAGGCCATTGAGAATTTTCTTCGAAGATCAGAATTGGTATATACCTATCAGTTCAAACCCAAAACAAGGCTTAACACCTGTTGAAAAGCATAATATCAAGATGCTGGATAGGTATGAAAAGAATTATCGTGAATATCAGAACTTCGCTAGGTAATTGACTGATTCAGTTTGTGAAAATTCAATGAGCATAATACTTAAGAAAGTACTTTCTTCTTTCCTTTTCAGAGGCATAATCTTATGCCTCTTTTTGTATTATACATTTTTGATGATTATCATAACTTTTCAATATGTTCCAATTGATTTCTCGGCTGCCTTTTTGGCAACAAAGCAACATATCATTCACTTAAAGCATTATCAGATTGCATTTTTTTCTCATGTATATTCCAGCATTTTTATTTTGATTCTTGGGGCATCCCAATTTATTGATAAGTTTAGAGTGCTTTTCCCATCCATTCATAGATTCATCGGAAGAATTTATGTTTTTGGCATACTTCTATTGTCGGCCCCGTCAGGGTTGATAATGGGTATCTACGGATATGGCGGTATAGTATCACAAATCTCATTTATACTATTATCTCTTTTATGGTTTTATTTTACTTTGCAGGCATTTGTTTGCATAAAACAAAGAATGATACCAAGGCATAAAAAGTACATGATTTTGAGCTACTCTCTGACATTGTCGGCAATCACATTGCGATTATCAAAACAACTATTAAGTATGTTTACGGAAATTCATCGTTATGACATCTATCAGATTTCTTCGTGGGTTGGGTGGGTGGCAAATTTATTGATTGCTTATGTAATAGTTAGTAAGATTGAAAAGGAATCTTACCTCACTCAAAAGGCGCAGTGAATAATTCATATTCCGTATTCTCGGGCAATGCGCCAATCAATTTCTCTCCTTCTGTTGTCGTAATAAAGGTTTGAGCCCCTGAGTCCAACACTTGTTGTAATACTTTTGCAGTTCTTTCTCCATCCAGTTCGCTGAAAATATCATCGAAAAGTAATA
>Ga0172373_10000090_pt1 | contig 126860 bp, 110 predicted proteins | sample Lak10m_2_FD_114546 | JGI IMG/M metagenome (GOLD analysis project Ga0172373, IMG submission 114546) | Freshwater microbial communities from Kabuno Bay, South-Kivu, Congo - kab_092012_10m | ecosystem: Environmental > Aquatic > Freshwater > Lake | place: Democratic Republic of the Congo...
GCAGTTCAAGCCCCATCGCTTCAACCAAGCGTCCGGCGCGGGCCATGACCATGCGGGTTTCCCGCTCTGCCGCGGTTTGCGGGGGTTCCGCCAAAGGATCGGTTGCCATCAAGATCACCCGCGTCACCCGCTCAGATACGCGGCGGATCAGATCAAGCGCGATGTCGCCGCCCAAACCATGCCCCAAAAGCGCAAATTTCTCAGGCAGCCCGGCCAGAATGATTTCGGCCATCTGCTCAACGCTATCGCCGCGGGCCGCGATGCAAACATGGCAATCCCGTTCAGCCCCAAGCCGCACCATCTGCGGCAAGAACAGCCGGGCATCCGCCATGAAACCCGGGATGATAACCAGCGGTTCGCCCACCATTTACAACCACTCCACCAAAGTCAGGCAGATGCCCGACGAAACAACCGATCCGATTTACGTCAGCAATCAGCTTCACAGACAAAGGCCGCGAAACTGTTGAAAAACAAGTTAAGCCTCGGCAATGCTTAGAACATCTTCGATAGACGCGACCGTCAGCGCCAGACATTCCGGCGTTGAAAACCGGTGATCGGCCCCCTTCACAAGCGTCAGGCGCAGGTCTGGACATTGGGCATGATCCATCAGCCGCAAGGCCACCGGCGGCGGAACATCTATGTCGGCGCTGCCTTGCAAAAGCCGCACCGGGAACGGCAGCGCAAGGGGGCTGCGCAGCACCAGATGCTTTGCGCCATCGTCCAGAAAGGCGCGGGTAATGATGTTCGGCTCATCAGAATATTCCGAGGGTTCACGCACGAAACCCAGGCGCTGCAAATCCGCGTTCTGATCTGCGGTGAAATTGGCAAGCATCAGATCTTCGGTAAAATCCGGCGCCGCAGCAATGCCAACCAGCCCGGCCACACGCTCAGGCAGGGCGCGCGCCACCAAAAGCGAAATCCAGCCCCCCATCGACGAGCCCACCAGAATCTGCGGCCCGACTGTCAGCCCTTCGATGATGGCGCGGGCGTCGGCAGACCAGTGCCCTATGCCGCCGTCTTCAAACCGGCCCGAAGATTGGCCATGGCCAGAATAGTCAAACCGCAAGAAGGCCCGGCCGGTTCTTTCCGCCCAAGCCTGCAAATGCGCGGCCTTGGTGCCCGTCATGTCAGATTTGTAGCCGCCCAGAAACACCACCCCCGGCCCGTTGCCTTGGGTCTGGTGGTAGGCAAGCGTGCGGCCATCAGGCGTGGTGAACCGATCGGGCATGATTTCTCCTCATTTGGCCTTCGGGTTTAGCGCCCCAAGGCCGCGCTGTCAGCCGCGAAACGCCCTAACCGATGCTTTGCGCCAGAACCCGGCTGATCGTGGTCAAGGGCAGGCCGCTTTCCGCCTGCCATGTGTTGAAAGCCGCCTGCACCGCGGCCCATGCCTTGGGCGAGGATGGCGCCTTTTCGATCACCCCTTCGGCCACCAGCCGCGCCACCACATCGCGCGAGGGGATAAAGCTGTCCTTGCCCATGTGGCGTAACATATAAGGTGCGGTCATGCCGCCCAGACGGCTGCCGTTTTTCTGCATCCACAAAACCAGCCCGGCGAAATCACTGGCGGGCCAATCCCCCACCTTGCGGCCAAAGCCGCCCACCTGCCGCAGGAATATGGCATTGTCGCGGATCGCCAGAATTTTCGGCCCGGCGCGGATCACACGGCGGTCGGCCAAAAGCGCCTCAAGCCAGTCATCCTCCATCATCGACAAAGGGCCGATCTGAAAACCGCCGAAGGCCTCCTCGATGCCCGGCCATTTCGCCTCGACCACGGTCCATGAAATCCCGGCGCGGAAGATCCATTGCGCCATGGCAGAAAGCCAGCGGTCATCGGGAATGGCGGCCAGCGCCTCGGCGGTTTTAGGCACAGGCACATCGGCCAGAACCGCCGCTTCGCCACCTTTGCGATCTGCCGCAATCGCCAGAATTTCCGCAAATTTCCGCATCCCTGCCCCCATAAATCAACCAAAGGCCTGCCTTTTTCGCCACCCCACCTTGACGCCACCCATGCCCTTCGTCAAACAGCGCGGCATATAACCCGCAACCGGGCGTTTCGTAGGCGCCAAAACGACGAGGATCTGGCAATGGCCCAAATCTCCCTCACCTTCCCCGATGGCAACAAACGCGATTATGCCGCAGGCGTGACCGCCGCCGAAGTGGCGCTGTCCATCGCCCCCGGATTGGCCAAAAAGGCCATTTCCGCCACAGTCAACGGCGCGCATTACGATCTGCAATGGCCGATCATGGGCGACGCGACGATTGCCATTCACACCATGGCCGATGACGCGCAGGCGCTTGAACTGATCCGCCACGACTGCGCCCATATCATGGCCCGCGCCGTGCAGGAAATCTGGCCCGATGTGAAAGTGACCATCGGCCCGGTGCGCGATTACGGCTGGTTTTACGACTTTGACCGCGCCGAACCCTTCACGCCCGAAGATCTTGGCGCAATTGAAGCCAAGATGAAGCAGATCATCAACGCCCGCGACCCGGTGAAAACCGAAGTTTGGGACCGCGCCCGCGCCATCGCCTATTATGAGGAGCGCGGCGAACCCTTCAAGATTGAGTTGATCGCCCGCATCCCCGAAGGCGAAGATCTGCGGATGTATTGGCACGGCAACTGGCAAGACCTGTGCCGCGGCCCGCATCTGGCCCATACCGGCCAAGTTCCCGCCGACGCCTTCAAGCTGACCCATGTCGCCGGGGCCTATTGGCTGGGCGATGCCTCGCGCCCGATGTTGCAGCGCATCTATGGCCTTGCCTTCAAGAACCGCGATGATCTGAAGGCCCATATGACCATGCTGGAGGAGGCCGCCAAGCGCGACCACCGCAAGCTGGGCCGCGAGATGGAACTGTTCCACCTGCAAGACGAAGCCCCCGGCATGGTGTTCTGGCACCCGAACGGCTGGACGATCTATCGCCAGTTGGAAGATTACATGCGCGGCCGTCTGCGCGTGGCGGGCTATAAGGAAATCAAGACGCCGCAGGTGGTGGACCGCATCCTGTGGGAAAAGTCGGGCCATTGGGAAGCCTACCGCGAAAACATGTTCATCGTTGAGGTGGACGAAGAAGGCGCCCGCGAAAAGCGCATCAACGCGCTGAAGCCGATGAACTGCCCCTGCCACGTGCAGGTGTTCAATCAGGGCCTGAAATCTTACCGCGACCTGCCGTTGCGGCTGGCCGAGTTTGGATCGTGCCACCGCTATGAAAGCTCAGGCTCCATGCACGGGCTGATGCGCGTGCGCGGCTTCACGCAAGACGACGCGCATATCTTCTGCACCGAAGATCAGATTGAAAGCGAATGCGCGGGCTTCATCGCGCTTTTGTCCAGCGTTTACAAAGACCTTGGGTTTGAGAAGTTCGACATCAAACTTTCCACCCGCCCCGATGTGCGCGTCGGTTCAGATGAGGTCTGGGACAAGGCCGAAGCCGCGCTGCAAAAGGCGATTGAGGGCCTGGGCCTGCCCTATGAAGTAAACCCCGGCGATGGGGCCTTCTATGGCCCGAAGCTTGACTTCAAGCTGACCGACGCGATTGGCCGCGAATGGCAATGCGGCACCTTCCAATGCGATTTCAACCTGCCGAACCGGTTGGACGCCGAGTTTGTCGGGGAAGATGGCGCCAAGCACCGCCCGGTCATGCTGCACCGTGCGATTCTGGGGTCGTTCGAACGCTTCATCGGCATTCTGATCGAAAACTATGCCGGCAAATTCCCGTTCTGGCTGGCCCCGCGTCAGGTGGTGGTGGCCTCGATCGTGTCAGATGCCGACGGCTATGTTTACGAAGTTGTCAACGCGCTGAAAAAGGCCGGTGTCCGGGCTGAGGCCGATACGCGGAACGAGAAGATCAACTACAAGGTCCGCGAACATTCGGTCGGCAAGGTGCCGGTGATTTTGGCCATCGGCATGAAAGAGGTCGAAGACCGCACAGTTTCCTTGCGCCGTCTGGGGGAAAACCGGACCGAAACCATCAGCTTCGATCAGGCGGTGGCGATGTTCGGGCTGGATGCCCTGCCGCCCGCGCATTAAACGCGGGCCCATGACAAAATGCGCCGCCCCCATCAGGGCGGCGTTTTTTAATGCGCATCGGGTTCACGCGCAGCCAGCGCCAGAACGCCCCCAAGCCCGCACATGGCAATCGGGAACATGGTAAAGACGCCAAAGCCAAAGGCCAGCCAAACCGCCGCTGCCGCCAGCAGCATCAACACCCCCGCCGCCCGGTTGCGCGACCGCGCCATCGCCGCCCCGGCAATGGCCAGAAGTGGGGCGAAAAAGCTGGCCGCCTTGATGGCCATGGGGTGATCTACCTGCGTCAGAAAATCGCCCGCCTCGCCATTGGCTTCGATGAAACTGGTATAGCCATAGCCAAAGAAGCCGACAGCCATCGCCCAAAGACCGCCGATAATGCCCAAAATCAGTGCTGCATTTCGCATCGTTTTGTTAACCTTTCACCCTTCGGAAATCACAAGATAGATTCCGCTCTTGCTTTTGGCGAAAGGTTTGTCATGATTTTCGCTGTGACGACAGACTTTCTGACCGCCTATCGAGGCCCAAGAAGACCTGCTTGCACGGCCCGTGGCAATGACGCCCCGGGAGGGTTGAGATAGGAGAGACGGAATGCCGACCGGCACCGTGAAATGGTTCAACAGCACCAAAGGTTATGGGTTTATCGCGCCCGATGATGGCGGCAAAGACGTGTTCGTGCACATCTCAGCCGTGGAACGTGCAGGGCTTAAGGGCCTGAACGACAATCAAAAAATCGGTTACGAGCTGCAATCCGGCCGTGACGGAAAGCAGTCGGCCGGCGATCTGCGTCTGCTTTGATCTGATCAGAATTCAATGCGAAACGGCCCCCTTGCGGGGCCGTTTTCATCAGGGCTGCAACAGCGCCGCCTGCACATCTTCTCCCCAGCCAAGATACCACTGATCGGCCTGAATGACCGGGCGTTTCATCACTGTGGGCTGGGCAGCGATCTGGGCTTCGGGCTCAGATTCGCGCAGAAAATCGGAAAAACTGAGGTAGGTGGTTGAGGATTTATTCACAATCCGGCCACCAAACTCGGCCACGAGCGTATCAATTTCCGCCGCATCCAGCGGATTTTTCCGAATATCGCGGAAGGTGACCTGATGGCCGGCGCGTTCCAGCGCCTTGAGCGCGGCCTTGCAGGTATCGCAGGTTGAAATGCCGTAAAGGATCATGTTGTCGCCCCCTGATCTTTTGACTTGCGACCGCAGCCGTAGCCCCTTGGGGCGGGCCGGGCGGCGGGGTTGCCCACGCCGCCCGTTTTGCGTCACATCAGCGCCTTAGAGTGTTTTGCGTTTTATCTGATTTGCCAGATAAAACGCAAAACGCAACAATCACAGGTCTCTCCTGTCTTGGTTTTCTTTCAATCTGAATCAGATTGAAAGAAAATCGCTCTAGCGGCCAATGTTCCACCAGCCTTTTTTCTTCGGCTTGTTCGGGTCTTCGACCGCGACGGGCTCGGCTGCGGCGGGCGCTGCTACGGCGGGCTGATCTTCAGGATCAGGGCGCAGGGCGGTGCTGGCCTCGGCCACAGCCTCACCCGGATCAGCCGGGAAGCTCGGCGTGGCTTCGACCACGACCACGGGCGCGACATCCTGTGCCACTTCGGCTTTAGGCTTGGCGCGACTGCGGCTTGCGGCCTTGGGCTTCGGTGCCGGGGCTTCCTCGGCCTGAACAGCCAGCTCGGCAGGCAGATCGACGGCCGGGGTTTCCGCAACGGCTTTGGGCTTGCGGCTACGCGAACGGGCCTTTGGCGCTTCGGCAGCGGCGGTTTCCGCAGCGGGGGCTTCTTCGGCAGGCAGTTCAGGCGCGGCTTCGGCCGTTTCTGCGGGCTGTGCCTTTTTCCCAGCCGGGGCTTTTTTCGCGGCGGGTTCGGCCTTGGTCGCGGCGGGCTTGCGGCTGCGGCTGCGCTTGGCAGGCACCGCTTCCGCCGCGGCTTCAACCGCGTCCGCTTCGGCGGGCACGGCGGCTGCCGGCTGATCCGCTTCGGTCACGGCTTCTACCGCATCGTCGCCTTCATCCTCGTCGCCATCGGCTTCCGCCGATGCGCCAGCCTCGGCACCGTTTTCACCAGCGCCATTGCCGGGCTTGCGCCGACGACGCCGACGACGGCGCTTGCGATTCCCGCCCGAAGCTTCGGCACCTTCCGCGGCAGCCACAGCCCCGCCAGAGGTTTCGCCGCCCTCATCTTCGGTCTCATCCGCGATTTCTTCGTCGAGGATATCGTCTTCGATCTCATCCACCGGGTCGCCCATCAATCCGGCATGGCCCGAAATCACCGGGCTGTTTTCGGGCACAACGCGCGTGGCGGTCTTGAATTTCTCAATGGAATAATCAGGGCTTACCATCGAAGGGTCGGCCTCAATCCGCACGCTCATACCATAGCGCGCCTCGATCAGGGCGATGTGTTCACGCTTTTGGTTGAACAAGAAGTTCACGATGCTGATCGGCACCTTCAACAGCACCTCTTTCGACCGCTTGCGCGTGCCTTCTTCTTCCAGCGCGCGCAAAACCTGCAAGGCCATGCTGTCATCAGAACGGATCAAGCCGGTGCCGTGGCAATGCGGGCAGGGCTGGGTGGTTGATTCCAGCATCCCCGGACGCAGGCGCTGGCGACTCATCTCCATCAGACCAAAGCCCGAAATGCGGCCCACCTGAATGCGGGCGCGGTCGGTTTTCAGTTTGTCCTTCAGGCGCTTTTCGACGGCGGCGTTGTTCCGGCGCTCTTCCATGTCGATAAAGTCGATGACGATCAGCCCGGCCAGGTCGCGCAGACGCAGTTGGCGGGCAACCTCGTCGCAGGCCTCAAGGTTGGTTTTCAGCGCGGTATCTTCGATCGAGCCTTCCTTGGTGGCCCGGCCCGAGTTCACGTCGATGGCAACCAAAGCCTCGGTCACGCCGATCACGATGTAGCCACCGGATTTCAACTGCACCACCGGGTTGAACATGCCGCCCAGATAGCCTTCAACCTGATAGCGGGCAAAAAGCGGCGTCTGGTCGGTATAGCGGATCACCTGGCGGGCATGGCTGGGCATGATCATCCGCATGAAGTCTTTGGCCGTGCGATAGCCAGCCTCGCCTTCGACCAGCACTTCCTCGATTTCTTTGGAGTAAAGATCGCGGATCGTGCGTTTGATCAGATCGCCCTCTTCATAGATCGGGGCGGGGGCGATGGATTTCAGCGTCAGCTCGCGGATCTGTTCCCAAAGCCGCATCAGATATTCATAATCGCGCTTGATCTCAGGCTTGGTGCGCTTGGCGCCCGCCGTGCGAATAATCAGGCCGGCGCCTTCCGGCACCTCGATTTCACCGGCGATTTCTTTCAGCTTCTTGCGGTCAGCGGCTTGGGTGATCTTGCGGGAAATGCCGCCACCACGCGCGGTGTTCGGCATCAAGACGCAGTAGCGGCCAGCCAGCGACAGATAGGTGGTCAGCGCAGCGCCCTTGTTGCCGCGTTCTTCCTTGACCACCTGCACCAGCATGATCTGGCGCACCTTGATGACTTCCTGAATCTTGTAGCGGCGCGCGCGGGGGCGACGGGGCGCGGCGATTTCCTCGGCCACGTCTTCTTCTGCGATGGATTCGATTTCGTCATCGGTTTCCGACGCATGGTCGATGGCGTGATAAGCCTCATCGCCATTGGCGTGGGCTGCGTCTTCGCTGCCGTTTTCAGCGCCTTCATCCTGCGGGGCGGCGACCTCGGCCACGGCCTCCGCCTCAATCACCGCGGGGGCGGCATCGGCAAAGGTGCCATCCGTTTCAATTTCGGTGTCATCGCTCAGATCGACGACATCCATCGACGAAATCTCAGCGGTTTTCACCTCATCGGCGCTGACGGCCTTTTCGGCCTTGGGCGCGGGCTTGGAACCCCGGCGCGGACGGGCGCGGCGGTTTTCTTCTTCGTCCTGAGCGCGGTTATAGGCGCGCTCTTCTTCCAAAAGCGCCCGCCGGTCCGCGACCGGGATCTGATAGTAGTCGGGGTGAATTTCGGCAAAGGCCAGAAAGCCGTGGCGATTGCCGCCGTAATCGACAAAGGCCGCCTGAAGCGAAGGCTCCACGCGGGTGACTTTGGCAAGGTAGATATTTCCGGCAAGCTGGCGCTTGTTTACGGTTTCAAAGTCAAATTCTTCAACTTTGTTTCCGTCAACCACGACCACGCGGGTTTCTTCCGCATGGGTGGCGTCGATGAGCATTTTCTTAGACATATCAATCCATTGCGCCCAAAACGCATGGCACCCCCTGGCGGGCCAGAGGGTGGATCAAACGGGAAAGGGCGGCTTGTTTGGGCGGTTGCGCGCAAAGCAATACGGCGGGCTGCGCCCGGTGGGCACCCCTCGCCTTGGCTTGCCAATATCGCGCGCATCATCGCGGTTCACGTCTGAGCGGACTTTCGGCCGCCCACCTATATTAGCCAGTTTCGCCTTGTATTTCAAAGGCTTGCAGGCAATTTCGCGGCCAATCGGGCCGATCCGACCGCCCTTCCCTTTCGGCACGCAGATCGCGCCAGACAAGGCAGGGCAGAGAATTTCGCGGCAGCACAAGGCCACCTGTGGCCAACCTAGCGGCAAAGGGCGGGTAAACACAACGAATTTCTGTATCCGCGCCGCGCCTTTGCCTTAAGGTCGCAGGCAACTGCCCCGCCATCTGGCCCAAATCGCGCCGCGCGCGCCGGCTGCGTTCAGGTGTAATCCTGCCGCTGAAGCCCGTATTTCGCCATTTTTTCGTTCAAAGTCCGGCGCGGAAGGCAAAGTTCATCCATCACCGCGGTAATGCTGCCCTTATGGCGGCGCATGGTATTGTCGATCAGCATTTTCTCAAAACTTTCGACATATTCCTTCAGCGGCTTGCCCTCAGTCGTCATCGCAGGGCCGGTCGCTTCGTTATCAGCCATCAACAGTGACGCGATAGACCCCGACCCCCGGCGATTTTGCAAAACCGCGCGTTCAGCAATGTTGACCAACTGGCGCACATTGCCCGGCCAGGGGGCCTGCAAAAGCTGCGCCGCCTCTTGTGCGGTTACCTGCGGCGCATCGCAGCCATATTCTTCGGCAAAAGATTCCGAGGCGCGGGCGAACAGCGTCAAAATATCTTCGCCGCGCGCGCGCAAGGGCGGGCAGATGATGGTCATGGCGCCCAGCCGGTAAAACAGATCGGGCCGCAACACATCTTCCAGCGTTTTGTCGGGCGCATGTTCATTGCAAATCGCAATGATGCGGGTTTCGGGCGGCAGGGTTTGGTCATTGATCAGCGTCAACAGGCGCGATTGCATGGCATGGCTCAGCGCCTCGACATCTTCCAGACAAAGCGTGCCGCCACGGGCTTCTTCCACCAAGGGTAACGTGCCATCTTCCGAAGGGCCAAAAAGCTTGGCCGCAAGCTGATCTTCGGCCCAGGCCGCACAAGACAGCGTGACAAACTTCTTCGACGCCCGCGGCCCAACCGCATGAAGCGCATGGGCCACCAAGGTCTTGCCGGTGCCGGTTTCGCCGTCAATCAGAACATGGCTGTCCGCCTGCCCCAGATCGAGAATATCCTCGCGCAAGCGTTCCATTGCCGGGCTGGCACCAATCAGCTTTTTCATGATGGTGCTGCCGTCGGACAGCTCTTTGCGCAGCGCGCGGTTGTCTAGCGTCAGCCGCCGGGCCTGAGTGGCCTTCTTGGCCAATTCCGTCATGCGATCAGGATTGAAGGGCTTTTCCAGAAAGTCAAAGGCCCCGACACGCATCGCCTCCACCGCCATCGGCACATCGCCATGGCCAGTGATCAAAATGACAGGCAAACCGGAATCCATCGCCATCAGGCGTTTGAGAAAGGTCATGCCATCCATGCCCGGCATCTTGATGTCGCTGACCACCACACCGGGAAATTCCGGGCCGATGACCTTCAACGCGTCTTCGGCGCTGGCATAGGTTTCGGTATCAAAACCCGACAGCGCCAGCCATTGGCTGATCGAAGCGCGCATATCCGCCTCGTCATCGACAATCGCCACTTTCATTGCGCGCGCCATGTTGCCCCCATCATTCTGCTGCTTTTGTCTGACTGCCAAGGATCGGCAGTTGCACTTCAAAGACCGCCCCGCCATTTTCGGCGTTATGGGCTGTCAGCCGCCCGCCCAGATCGCTGATGATCCCTGACGAAATGGCCAATCCAAGCCCGACACCTTCGCCGGGCTTTTTGGTGGTGTAAAACGGTTCAAAAACCGATCCGATATCGGCAATGCCATGGCCATTGTCGCGCACCGACAGCGTGGCCACATCGCCCATGGTCAACATCAGGTCGATCTGCGGTTTTTCCACGTCACGCGTGGCATCAAGCGCGTTGCGCAAAAGGTTGATGATAACCTGCTCCAACCGCAACCGATCGGCCATCACCCGCACCTGTTGACGCGGCAAGGTGCGGGTGATCTGCACCACGCGCTGCTTCAACTGCGGCTCCATCATGGCCAGCGCCGAAGACAGGCAGCTTCGCAGATCCACCGGCTCAAAGGCCTCGCCGCCCTTGCGGGCATAAGATTTAAGCTGACGGGTGATGGCGCCCATGCGTTCGATCAGATCGTCAATCCGCTGAAAAGACGACAGCGCCTCATCGGGGCGCTTGCGTTGCAGCAACAGCCGCGCGCCCGCCAGATAGGTCTTCATCGCGGCAAGGGGCTGGTTCAACTCATGGCTGACCGCAGCCGACATTTCCCCAAGCGCCGCCAGTTTGGACGATTGCGCCAGCGTCAGCTCGGCCACCTCAAGGTTTTTCTGCACTTTTTCGCGTGCCGCGATTTCGCGGCTGAGCCGTGCATTCAAAAGCCGCAATTCGGCGGATTCGCGCTGCAAAAACTGACTTTGCGACAAGGCCCGCCGCGACAGCATGTAAAAGCTTAGCGCAGCAAGAATGGCAAAGCCCATGATTTCAAGGGCAATAACCCCGTTCACCCGTTCGCGCACGGAATCATAGGCGGTATAGGCCACCATGCGCCAGCCGCGGAAAGGCACCCGTGTTTCGGTGCGCAAAACCGCCTCACCCGAAACATAGGCATCCGGCGGATCTTGCGCCCAATCGGCAGCCTCCTTCAACGCGCGCCCAAAGGCAGAACGCTCCTCCACCGCGGGCAAGACAGCAGAAAGCGGCTTGCCCCGCCATGAGGTATCCGTTGCCAAAAGCACGGTGCCAACGCTATCGGCCACAATCACCGCATCCTGAAGCCCCGCCCAAGCGCGTTCATGCTTCATCAGATCCGCGCCCACCACGATAACCCCCAAAACCCGCCCTTCCGCCACGATCTGCCGGGAATAGGTGAACTCATACCCGCCCGCCGGGGTAACGGCGGCCGCAAAGACCGTATCGCGGCTGCGCATGGCCTCAACGAAATAGGGGCGATTGCGGTGGTTTGAACCGAGCAGATTGCGGTTGGTCGCCCCCACCGCCTGACCGTCCTTGTCCAACAGCAAAATCGAGGCGACACCGATTTCGCCCTGAACCTTGATAAGCCGCAGCGTAGTATCGGTGAAACGACCCTTCAAAAGCGCATCGCGGATCGCCGGATCATCCACCAGCAAAAGCGGCACGACCGAGGTGCGGCGCAATTCCGAAAGCATATTGCCGGAATAAAGCGCCAGCCGCAGTTCCGCACGGTTGCGGGTGGTTTCGGTAAAACGTTCCGACAGCCAGCGATTCGTGACCAGAACCACGCCGATCGCCAACAAGATCAACAGCGCCACCACCAGCCGCACAGGCCAAGAGCCGCCAAAAGACGGGTCTGTCGCGCTGTCAGTATCAGGCTGGTCGCTCATGGCGCAAATCTAGGCCGCAGCCGGGGCGGCCTCAAGCGGCGACATTCAGGCCAGCGCCATATCGCCCATCAGGCCCGCAAACAGTCCGGCCCCATCATTGCCGCCCAGAATCGGGTCATTCGCCCGCTCCGGGTGCGGCATCATGCCAAGAACCCGACGGTTTTCCGAAAGCACGCCGGCAATATCATCGACCGAACCATTGGGGTTTTGCACATAGCGCAGCGCGATGCGGTCGCCATCCTGCAAACGCTTCAGCCCATCGGCGTCGATGGTGTAATTGCCGTCATGATGCGCGATCGGCACACGAATGGTCTGGCCCTTGGCATAGTCGCGCGTAAAGGCCGAAGCCGTGGTCGCCACGTTCAACTCAACCGTCTTGCAGGCGAACTTCAGCCCGGCATTGCGCATCAAAGCCCCCGGCAACAGGCGCATCTCGGTCAACACCTGAAAACCGTTGCAAATGCCCAGCACATAGCCGCCCCGCGCCGCATGGGCCTGCACCGCCGCCGCAATGGGCGATTGCGCGGCAATGGCCCCACAGCGCAGATAATCGCCAAAAGAAAAGCCCCCCGGCACGCCGACAACATCGGTTCCCGCCGGCAAGGTGCTGTCCTTGTGCCAGACGCGCGCCACCTCAAAGCCCGCGCGCTCAAAGGCAACGGCAAGATCGCGGTCACAATTGGAACCAGGGAAAGTGACGACAGCGGCTTTCATGGCCATGGCCTCCGGGCATGTGAGATTGCCTGCCCCATAGCGCAAAGCCCCCGAAGCTTCCACCCCCTTTGCCTTTCATCTTGGCAAAAATACCCATGCAACACCGGCCCCAAAGCCTCAGCCCGGCAGAACGCGCGCCCACGGAATTTGCAACAAATTCCGGGCCCGATTTCCGCCCGGAAATCGGCTCAGGCGGACATGTCGGTGATCACGGCCACGCCGGGGGGCATCGGCCCGTTGAAGGCGCGCAGCTCCTCTGACGCCTGCGACAGCGCCACATGCCGCGCCACGATGGGCGACACATCGACGCGCCCCATCTCGATCAGCGTCAGAAGCGAGGGATAACGCCATGACGGCATCCCGCGCGAGCCAAAGACCGAAAGCTGTTTCATATAGACCGCGTTCATGTTGATCTGCATCTTCGCGGTATGACCAACCGGCAGGCCCACCTGCACATGCCGCCCCATCGGGCGCAGACATTCAAGCGAGCCATTGGCCGTTGCCTCAATCCCCAGCGCCTCGACACTGACATGCGCGCCGCCGCCGGTAATTTCGATAATTCGGGCCGCCACATCGCCCTCGCGCGCATTGATCGCGGCATGAGCCCCAAGCGACAAGGCATGATCCAGCCGTTCCTGCACCACATCCACCACGATCACCCGCGCCCCAAGCGCCCGGCCAAGGATCAGAAGCGACAGGCCAACACCACCGGTGCCATGCACCGCCAGCCATTCGCCCGCCTGAAGCGCAGCCCGCCCCGTCAACGCGTGAAAGGCCGTCGTCACCCGACAGCCCAGCCCCGCCGCCAGCGCCGGCGTCAGGCTTTCGGGCAAGCGCGCAAGGTTATGGGCGTGGGGGGCGCTGACATATTCGGCATAGGCCCCCGGTTCGCCAAACCCTGGCACGCGCTGCGCCCGGCAGGTGGTGGTATTGCCAGACTGACATTCCGGGCATTGCCCGCAAGACAGGATGAAGGGCGCAATCACCCGGTCGCCCGGCTTCCATTTCGCCAAAGGTCCGGCCTCAACCACCTCGCCACAATATTCATGGCCCGGAATCGCCCCAAGCGGCACCTTGGGATGCTCCCCCACCCAGCCATGCCAATCGCTGCGGCAAATGCCGCAGGCCAGCACCTTCAGAACCACGCCATCGGCTTCGCAAACCGGGTCTGGCACGGTTTCCAACGAAAGATCGGCATTATATTGGCGAATGACGGCGGCGCGCATGAGAAATCCTTTTGGGCGTGCCCAATCAGACCACAGCCCTGCCCCCTGTCAGGTCAGGAAACGACAACTCATGTCGGCAGCCGCAAATTTCTTCGAAGAAATTTGCCAAGATTTTTTGAAAAATCTTGGCGTGCGCGTCAGAGAATTTCGACGCGATAGCTTTCGATCACGGTATTGGCCAAAAGCTTTTCGCACATCGCCTTTACCGCCGTCTCGGCCGCGGCGCGGTCGGTCTCGGCCAGGTCCAGTTCAATCACCTTGCCCTGACGCACGCCGGAAACTCCGGCAAACCCCAAAGTGCCCAGCGCATGGCGCACGGCCTCGCCCTGCACATCCAGAACGCCGGCTTTCAACATGACGGTGACACGGGCTTTCATGGCTTTCCCCCTGGTTTGGCTTTGCCGCCCCATACCGCTCATGCCATGGCGCGGCAAGGGGCAAGCGTCAGTTGATGAGCGTCGGTTTGGTTGTATGCGTCACATTCGATGGCATGACCCCCAGCCGGCGGGCCAGTTCGGCATAAATATCCTTCAGCGCCACCGGATCAGCACCGGGCTGGCCATCGCGTTCGACCATCGCGCGCAGATCCCACAGCCGGCAACTGTCGGGGGTGATTTCATCGACCACGATCAGCCGCATGAAATCGCCTTCCCAGATCCGGCCCATTTCCAGCCGAAAATCGGCCAGACGGATACCGACGCCCAGCATGACACCCGACAGAAAATCATTCACCCGCAGCGCCAGCGCCACCATATCGTCCAGATCCTGCTGGTTAGCCCAGCCAAAGGCGACGATATGTTCTTCGGCCACCATGGGCGAATTCAGCCGGTCATCCTTGTAATAATACTCCACGATCGGGCGCGGCAGCGGCATCCCTTCGGGAATGCCCAATTTGGCCGAAAGCTCACCTGCGGCGAAATTGCGCACCACAACTTCCAGCGGGATGATTTCAGCCATCCGCACCATCTGTTCGCGCATATTCACCCGGCGAATGAAATGGGTCGGCACCCCGATGCCATGCAGGCCCGCCATGAAAAATTCCGACAGGCGGTTGTTCAGCACCCCCTTGCCCTCGACCGCGGCGGGTTTGGGTTCTTCGGGGGTCGGGGCGCTGTCATCCTTGAAATACTGGATCAGCGTGCCCGGCTCTGGCCCTTCGTAAAGGATCTTCGCCTTGCCCTCATAGACCTTCTTTCTACGCGCCATGAATGCCTCAATCGCAATGGGAAACGGGGCGGCGAATGCCACCCCAACCCGATTATTCCGGCTATACGCATTGCAAGCCGCCCATGCAACCCGCCCGCGACCCTTGCCCGCATGGGTTATCAGGGGGGCTTGAACGCAGCCCCCCATGCGGGCATATGGGGTGAAAGCGCATCATGACCCGGAGAGCGAGCCAATGACAACCTTTGACGACCGCGAACACGCGTTTGAAGCCAAGTTCGCCCATGATTCGGAAATGCAGTTCCGTGCCGAGGCCCGCCGTAACAAGCTGGTCGGGCTGTGGGCTGCTGGCCTTCTGGGCAAATCGGGCGCCGCGGCAGAAGACTATGCCATGAGCGTGGTTTCAGCCGATTTTGAAGAAGCGGGGATCGAAGACGTCGTGCGCAAGGTTGCCGCCGATCTGGCCGGCAAGGCCAGCGCCGATGATGTGCGCGCCAAACTGGCAGAATTGCTGCCCGTTGCCAAAGCACAACTGATGGCTGAACTGTAACAGCAAAAGGCGCGGCCTTTCGCCCGAAAGGCGCAAAGTCTGGCAATTTATGGCCGCACCGGCACGCGCCGGGGCGGCCTTTTGCTGCCGGTATGGCTGCGGAGATCCTGACCGGGGGATATTGCACCGGGGGATATTGCTTCAGCTTTTATCTGTTAACTCTGCCTATACCGGCACAGCCCTAACTTCGCCCCCAGTTTCTTTACCGGGGGCGATATGGATTTTCGGCCGCTATCAGCGCAACGGCCCAATGGCCGGAACTTGGGCGAAGGCAAGTTAGGCGAACGCGGCTTTGGCATGGGTCTGTCCCACCCCGAAGCCACGCCTGTCATTTCGGCACAGATTGCCCAAAGCGCGGTGGACCAGAACCCCGAACCGGCAGCGGCAACCCGGCTTTGGCCGGGCCGGGTCGCCGCGCGCATGGGGGGCTCGCTTGCCCTGCTTTTTATCTTTGGCTGGCTATTGTCGGATCGGATCGCCCAGATCGACATTGCCGCGGTTAAAGCTGTCTTTTTCAGTCTGGGCGTCAGGCAATGGCTGTCTGCGCTTGGCTTCACGGGCCTGTCCTTTTGGGCTGTTGGTCGATATGACGCTGTTTTACATAAACATTTTTGCACATCTTACCCCGCCCATATGGCGCGGCGGGCGGGGATTTGCGCCATCGCCGTTTCGCAAACCCTGGGTCTCGGAGTGATTTCCGGGGCCATTTTGCGCTGGCGGATGCTGCCCGGCGTCAGCCTTTGGCGGGCGACACGGCTCACAGTGGCGGTGGCGCTGTCCTTTCTGGCGGGCTGGGCCGTTGTCACCGCAATCGCCATTCTGGCCCTGCCCGATGCCCCGCAGCAGGGTCTTGCGATCCTTGTTCTGGCGGCCGCAATTCCCCTTGCCGGGGTAAGCATCCTTGCTGATCATCTGCCTTGGAAAAGGCTGCACAGCTTGCGATTTCGCTGGCCGAATGGCCTGACCATCAGCCACCTTCTTACCCTTTGCGCCATGGATACGGTGACGGCCGCACTGGCCTTTTACAGCCTCTTGCCCGCGGGTCACACGTTGGATTTCGCCACTTTCCTGCCCGCCTTTCTGCTGGCCCTTGGCGCGGGGCTGGCGCTTGGCACGCCGGGGGGGATGGGGGCGTTTGAAATAACGCTGCTGGCGCAACTCCCCCCTCAGGCCGAGGCTGAAATCCTTGCCACCATTCTGGCCTGGCGGATCGTCTATTATGCCCATCCCGCCGTGATTGGGGCCGGGCTTGCCATCATGGGCCCCCGCCGCCATATCGCCCCACCCCATCTGCGCCCTGATCTCTCTGGCATGGCGCTTCGGGCCGAAACGGGCCTGCACCATCAGGGCAACCTGCGCCTGTGCGCCGTGGCCGGGCAGGGCTGGCTTTTGGGCCGGACGAGCCATTGCCTGATTGCCGTACTGGACCCATCAAGCCACGCAAGCCCCATCGTGATGGATAGCTGCCTGCGCGGGCTTGACCGCATGGCACAGGGCCAGGGGCGCATCCCGGTCGCCTATAAGATCGGCCCGCGCATGGCGGCGCGGGCACGGGCCAATGGCTATGCGCTGCGCCGCATCGGGTGGGAGGCATGGCTTAACCCTACCGATAACCGGCTTGGCAGCTCTTGCCGATCTGGCCTGCGGCGCAAACTGCGCCGGGCCGAGACGGCCGGCGTCACCGTGCGCGCCTGCCCGCCGGATAAGGCCCCATGGCCCGAGCTTGACCAGATCGCCCGGACATGGGCCGCTACCCATGGCGGAGAGCGCGGCTTTTCCATGGGGCGGCATGAACGCCCCTACCTTGCGCGCCAAGCCATTTATATCGCGTGGAAAAATGGTCAGCCGATCGCCTATGCCAGTTTTCACCACCAACCCGATGAATGGGCGCTGGACATCCTCCGCCATGGCGCAGAGCTGCCAGATGGCACCATGTATGCCTTGGTTCAGGCCGCCATTACCGATGCCGGCGCTGCGGGCGTAACGCGGCTGTCTCTGGCTGCCATTCCAGATGCCGCGCTGCCCCGTGGCGATGGCACGCGCGCGCCCGACCTTGCCACACGCCTTATGATGGCACTTGCCCCCGAAGCCGCCGCAGCAGGGCTTTACCGTTTCAAAGCCAGCTTCGCCCCGCGTTGGAGCCCGCTTTATCTGGCCGCCTCAAACCGGCCCGGCCTTATTTTGGCGGGGCTGGCGCTGTGGCGCGCCATCACCCAGCCGCCGCCAATCATGAAAGAAATCGAACGGGAACATGCGGAATATGGGTTTGCCTCTGCCCCCGTGCCGTGGCACATCGCAAGAAGACGCGCATGAACCCCCGGAGGATCAGATGGCCCAGGATGCCCTTTCCAAACTGCTTGCCAGCCGCGATTGGCTGATGGCCGATGGCGCCACCGGGACCAACCTGTTCAACATGGGCCTGACCGCGGGCGAACCGCCGGAACTGTGGAATGTTGATCACCCCGACCGCATCCGCAGCCTTTATCGCGGCGCGGTCGAAGCCGGTTCGGATATTTTCCTGACCAACACCTTCGGCGGCAATGCCAGCCGCTTGAAGCTGCACAATGCCCAAGGCCGCGTGCGCGAACTGAACCGCATCGGCGCCAGCCTTGGCCGCGAAATCGCAGATGCCGCTGGCCGCCCGGTGGTGGTGGCAGGTTCGGTGGGGCCGACGGGCGACATTTTTGAACCCATGGGCACGCTGACCCACGCCGTCGCAGTTGAAATCTTCCACGAACAGGCCGAAGGGCTGAAGGAAGGCGGCGCCGATGTGCTGTGGATCGAAACCATCAGCGCCCCCGAGGAATACAAGGCCGCCGCCGAAGCCGCGAAACTTGCCGGAATGCCCTGGTGCGGCACCATGAGCTTTGACACCGCCGGGCGCACGATGATGGGCGTCACCTCGGCCGGGATGGTTGATATGGTCAAATCCATGCCCTACCCGCCGCTGGCCTTTGGCGCCAATTGCGGCGTGGGCTCGTCAGATCTGATGCGCACCATCATGGGCTTTGTCGCCGCCGGGCCTTCGGTGCCGCTGATCGCCAAGGGTAATGCCGGCATTCCGAAATATCACGACGGCCACATCCATTACGATGGCACGCCGGAACTGATGGCGGAATATGCGGTGCTGGCCCGCGACGCAGGGGTGCGGATCATCGGCGGCTGCTGCGGCACCATGCCCGAACACCTGCGCGCCATGCACGCCGCGCTGGAAAGCCGCCCGAAAGGCCCGGTTCCGACGCTTGAGGAAATTCAGGCCAAACTCGGGGCGTTTTCCTCGGCCTCAGACGGCACCGATGGTGCCGGCCCTGCCCCGCGCGAACGGCGCGGCCGCCGCGGTTAATCCCGCCGAAGATGCGCCAAAAGCGCGGCAGTCAGCCGCGCCCGTGCGGATTTCGGCTTCCAGATCATCACATAGGGCCAAGGCAGGGGCAGCGCCGGCCCCGGCAAGCGTGCCAGCAAACCGGCGCTGAGATCGGCCTTTGCCAGACGGGCCGGCACCAGCGCCGCCCCCAAGCCCGCCCGCGCCGCCGCCAGCGCAAGCCCGGTCTGCCCGACGCGCAGCCCTTGTGACGGGGCCGCGCCCGCCCCTGCCGCCAGATACCACCGATCCCAAGACGGTGCGGCGGCGTGCCATGGCCCCCAATCGGTGTGGACAAGCCGTTCGCGCCCCTGCCCCGGCGCGGCAACCGCGATGATCTCATCGACAAACAACGTCTCAACCCGGTGATCGGGGTAGAAATGCGCGCCATAGCTCAGCCGCACCACCGCCCCCGACAGATCAACCGGGTCTTCCTCGATCCGTAGTTCCAATGCGTCCAACTGATCAAAACCTGCAAGCTGCGGCACCAGCCAATGGTCAGCCAACGACGGCAGGCAAGACAGGATCAGCCGGGGCGGACCGTCCGTTTGCCCCAGATCATGCGCGAGACTGGACAATTCGGCAAAAGCCAGATCGACCCGCGCCTGCACCGCACGCCCCGCATCCGTCAGCGTCAGCCGGTTGCCTTGCCGCAAGAACAGTTCCTTGCCGAAATGCGCCTCTAGCGCGCGCACCTGCAACGAGACCGCCGCCGGTGTCACGCCAAGCGTCTCGGCCGCGCGGGTGAACGCGCCATGCCGGGCGGCGGCCTCAAAGGCGCGCAGGGCAGTCAACGGCGGCAGCATCATGGCGCACCCCTTAATATTTCTTTTGATCCCCTATAATTTCTCTCGTTGCACGATCGCCCCAAAATCACAAGATGCCCCCATCGCCGCCAACAGGAAAAGACCATGCACGACATCCTCGACCTTGACGCCTACCCCCTTGACCAACCCGGCAGCGCCGCCTTCACCGTCCTTGTCGCCCGATGCCGCCGCGCACTGGCCCGCGACGGCATGTTCGATCTTGCAGGCTTTCTGAAGCCGCAGGCATTGGCACAGGCGCTGGCCGAAGTGGCCGCGCGACAGGATCAGGCTTTCACCCATGCCCGCGATCATAACATCTATTTTCGCAAGGAAATTCCGGGCCTTGCCGCCGACCACCCCGCCCTGAAACCGTTTCGCACCGTGAACCACACGCTTTGCGCCGACCAGATCGGCGGCGTTTTGCAACGGCTTTACGAATGGCCCGCCTTCGCGGCCTTTCTTGCCGCCACCATGGAAAAGCCCGCGCTTTACACCATGGATGACCCGCTCGCCCGGCTGAACGTGATGACCTATCGCGCGGGCGAGGCGCTGAACTGGCATTTTGACCGCTCGGAATTTACCACGACCATTCTCTTGCAAGCCCCCGAACAGGGCGGGCTTTTCGAATACCGCACCGATCTGCGTTCTGATACCGACCCGAACTATGACGGCGTGGCACGGATGCTGGCGGGCGATGACCCAGAGGTGCAGCGCGTCAAGCTGGTCGCCGGTGGGCTGAACGTGTTTCGCGGCCGCAACACCGCGCATCGCGTCACCCCGGCTGAGGGCGAAACCGCCAGGCGCATCGCGGTATTTTCCTTTTATGACCGCCCCGGCGTACGGATGACCGCCGAGGAACAAAAGGGGTTTTACGGCCGCGCCGCCTGAAACCGGGCGGAAAATAGGCATTTTCCGCTGCGATTTCTGGATCAGAAATCGGATTAGAACAGGCTTAACTGGTCGCCTGCCCGCGCAGGTGGACGGAACAGATCGCAGCGCAGGGGCGGCAGGCGCGTGGCCAGCCCCAGCCGCGCCACCGCTTTTTGAAACCTCTGCGCCAAAAGATCGGCCCAGATGCCTTCGCCCCGCATCCGTCGACCAAAGGCCGGGTCATAATCGCGCCCACCATGCATTTCGCGCACGCGGCCCATGATTTTTGCTGCGCGATCAGGCATATGCGCCGAAAGCCAGTCTTGAAACAGGCCCGACACCTCACGCGGCAGGCGCAGGGCTATATGGCTGGCGGCAACCGCGCCGGCCTCTTTTACGGCCGCAAGGATCGGCTCCAACTCATGATCGGTCAGGCCGGGGATCACCGGGGCCAGCATCGCCCGCACCGGGATGCCGGCCGCAGTCAGCCGCGCGATCATCTGCAAACGGCGCGCGGGCGTTGGGCAGCGCGGCTCCATCTTCCGGGCAAGAAGCGGGTCCAGAGTGGTGACGGAAATGCCCACCCGCAAAAGCCCCGCCTGCGCCATGGGGGCCAAAAGATCAATGTCGCGTTCGATCAGGCTGCCCTTCGTGGTAATGGCCAGCGGATGATTGAAATCCGCCAAAACCTGCAAGACCTCGCGCATCACGCGGGCCTCTGCCTCAACCGGTTGATAGGGGTCAGTATTGGTGCCAATGGCGATGGGCGCCACCCGATAGGATTGCGCCCGCAATTCCCCCGCAAGAACCGCCCCGATCCCCGGCCGCGCGATCAGGCGCGTTTCAAAATCAAGCCCCGGCGACAGGTTCAGGAAGGCGTGGCTTGGCCGGGCAAAGCAGTAAATACAGCCATGTTCGCACCCCCGATAAGGATTGACCGAGCGGTCAAACGGCAAATCGGGCGATCGGTTCCACGTCAAGGCGCTGCGGGCACGTTCCTGACGCAGTTCGGTTCTTACCAGATGGTCGCTTTCGGGCAGATCCCAGCCATCATCAAAGGCGAATCTTTCCGCAGGCTCAAACCGGCCCGCCGCATTTGACGCGGCGCCGCGCGCCCTGAGCCTTTGGCCCTGCCTTATGGTTTCATGCTGGGTTTCCATAAGAAAATCTAGAACAAAATGCGAACAAATGGAATCACTATTTTCCGCCTTGACGACACATCCCCCTTTGCTGTCGGCTTTCGCCTTGAGCATGTCGGAAAAAGATGAGTAGTTCAGCCGTTTTCCCCCCATGACGTGCCAAAGCCCAGGCCAAAGCCCCGAAGGAATAAACCCATGTCCGACGACGAAATCATTCTCTCCGAACTTTCCGACGAAGAACTTGTCATGCAGATGCATGACGACCTTTATGACGGCCTGAAGGAAGAAATCGAAGAGGGTGTGAACATCCTTATCGCCCGCGGTTGGACCCCTTATGACGTCCTGACCAAGGCGCTGGTTGCCGGCATGACCATCGTTGGCGCCGACTTCCGCGACGGTATCCTTTTCGTTCCCGAAGTGCTGCTTGCCGCCAACGCGATGAAGGCCGGCATGGCCATTCTGAAGCCGCTTCTGGCCGAAACCGGCGCACCGCGCATGGGTAAGATGGTGATCGGCACCGTCAAAGGCGACATCCACGACATCGGCAAGAACCTTGTCGCGATGATGATGGAAGGCGCTGGTTTTGAGGTTGTCGATCTTGGCATCAACAACGCCGTCGAGAAATACCTTGAGGCGCTTGAGAGCGAAAAGCCCGACATCCTTGGCATGTCGGCCCTGCTGACCACCACCATGCCCTATATGAAAGTCGTGATCGACACGATGAAGGAAAAAGGCCTGCGCGATGATTATGTCGTGCTGGTTGGCGGCGCGCCGCTGAACGAAGAATTCAGCAAGGCCATCGGTGCTGACGCTTATTGCCGTGACGCTGCCGTTGCGGTGGAAACCGCGAAGACCTGGGTTGCGCGCAAGCACAACCAGATGGGCGCCTGATCGCTTTGATCTGATTACCAAAACGCCGGGCCCTGTGCCCGGCGTTTTGCTTTTCGGCCCACGCGTTTACCCCTTGGCATTCGCCGCCCGCGCCCCCACATTGCGTGGAAAGGAGTCGCCCATGCCGCTGCCGCATTTCCTCGCCCTGATCCTTGCCGTGATCGCCGCCGCCGGGCTGACGATCTGGGCCGCCGCGGGCCTTGGCCTGTCTCTTGGCGCGCTGGCGGCGCTGGCTTTGACCGCCGCAATGGCCATTCGGGTCTTCGCATGGCCATGACCGCCCCAGATGATGCGGCGCTGACCGAAACCGGCATGGCCGAGGCCGGGCGCGGCCGGGTTTTGCTGATCGCCTGCGGCGCCATCGCGCATGAGGTGTTGGCGCTGAAACGGCTGAACGGCTGGGATCACCTTGATCTGCAATGCCTGCCGGCCAAACTGCATCTTTACCCCGATCAGATCACCGCCGAAGTGGCCCGCGCCGTTGGCGAAAAACGCGCCCGCTATGGCCAGATTTTCGTGCTTTATGCCGATTGCGGCACGGGCGGGCTGTTGCAGGAGAAATGCCGGGAACTGGGGGTTGAAATGCTCGCCGGCCCGCATTGCTATTCGTTTTTCGAAGGGAATGCGGCCTTTGCCGCCCATGAAGACGAAATCACCGCCTTCTATCTGACAGACTTTCTTTGCCGCCAGTTCGAAGCCTTCGTCTGGCGCCCGATGGGGTTTGACCGCCACCCTGAACTGATTCCGATGATGTTTGGCAATTACACCAAGCTTATCTATCAGGCGCAAACTGATGATCCGGCGCTGGATGCCAAGGCGCAGGACTGTGCCGCGCGCCTTGGTCTGGCCTATGAACGCCGCTTTACCGGCTATGGCGATCTGGCCCATGAAATGGCCCGCGTTGCCAAGCGCGACGCCAAGGCCTAAACCGGGGCATGGCCCTTTCTGAACCGCTTTCGCAAGACCTGACTGCCCTGCTTGGCCCCCGGTTTTCCACCGCGGCCAGTGACCGGGCGCTTCATGCCCAAAGTGAAACCCATATCGCCGCCCCGCCCCCTGATGCGGTGGCCTATCCCGCCACGACCGCCGAGGTGGCGCAGATTGCCGCCCTTTGCGCGGCCCAGCGGGTGCCCATCATCGCTTGGGGGGCGGGAACCTCGCTTGAAGGTCATGCGCTGGCGGTCGCAGGCGGGTTGACGGTTGATTTCCGCGAAATGAACCGGGTGCTGGCGGTTTCTCCCGAAGACATGCTTTGCACGGTGCAGCCCGGCATAACGCGTGAAGATCTGAACGCATGGCTGCGTGACAGCGGGCTGTTCTTTCCGATTGATCCCGGTGCTAATGCCACGCTGGGCGGCATGGCGGCGACCCGGGCTTCGGGCACGACAGCGGTGCGTTATGGCACGATGCGCGGCAATGTGCTGGGACTTGAGGTGGTTCTGGCCGGTGGAAGGGTTATCCGCACCGGCAGCGCCGCCCCCAAATCTTCGGCGGGCTATGACCTGACCGCACTGATGGTCGGCTCGGAGGGCACACTGGGCCTTATCACCGAACTGACCCTGCGCCTGCATGGCCAGCCCGAAGCCGTTTCCGCCGCGACCTGCGCCTTTGCCGATATGGCTGCGGCGGTGGATTGCGTGATCGCCACCATTCAGACCGGCCTTCCCATGGCGCGGATCGAGTTTCTTGATCCGGACACGGTCGCGGCCTGCAATGCCTTTTCCGGCACCAACCTGCCCCTTGCGCCGCAATTGCTGGTCGAATTTCACGGCAGCCCACAGGGCGTGGCCGAACAGGCCGAACGCTTTGGCGCAATTGCGGCGGGTTATGGCTGTTCGGGCTTTCTTTGGGCCCGCGCCACCGAAGACCGCAACCGGCTTTGGAAGATGCGCCACAATGCCTATCGCGCCATTCTGGCCAGCCGTCCGGGCGCGACTGCGATTGTCACCGATGTTTGTGTGCCGATTTCCGCCTTGGCCGCGGCGGTGGAAGAAACCCGCGCTGACATTGCAGCCAGCGGCATTCCCGGCCCGATTCTGGGCCATGTGGGCGACGGAAATTTCCACGCCATTTTGCTGGTGAACCCGGACAACCCGCACGAAAAGGCGCTAGCGAAAGATCTTGCCACCCGCATGGCCGAACGCAGCCTGCGGCTGGGCGGCACCATCACCGGCGAGCATGGCGTGGGCATTGGCAAGTTGCCCCTGATGGCGGCCGAACATGGCGCGGCATGGGCACTTATGGGCGAGATAAAACGCGCGCTTGACCCTGACAACCTGATGAACCCCGGCAAGATTGTGCCGCAGCAGTAAGAGAACCCCGCGATGACCCCCGAAGACTTCTCCCGCGCCTTTGCCCTCGCCTTTGGCGAAGGGGATGTGAAAGCTCTGGCCGATCTGATGGCGGTTGAGGGCACGCTGCACAGCCTGACCGGCATCTGGGCTGAGGGGCGCGAACAGGCCGAAGCGGCTTTTGCCGCCGAAACCGCCGGCATCTTTGCCCATGCCCGGCTGGTCACCGGCAAGGGCAGTTTGCTGCCGATTTCGCCCGAACATGCGCTGTTGCGCCAGCGTTTCGTTGTCACCGGCGCGATAGAGGAAAGCGGCGCGGAAATGCCGCGTTTCGGCGCGATGCTGGTGGCACTTTTGGGGCGCGAGGCCCTGAACTGGCGCGCGATCAGTCTGACCTTTTCGCTTTTGGGCTGAACAGGTTACGCGCGCTATTCGATCAGGGCGCGCGCCGCATCGCGTGCCGCATCGGTAACCCGATCGCCCGACAGCATACGGGCAATTTCCTCGACCCGCGCCGTGGTGTTAAGCGGCGTGACGGTAGAGAGCGTGGCCCCGTCCTGCACCTGTTTGGAAACCTGCCAATGATGGCTGCCCTTGGCCGCGACCTGCGGCGAATGCGTCACGACCAAAACCTGCGCCCCTTCGGCAAGCGCCTTTAACCGGCGGCCAACCGCATCGGCGGTGGCCCCGCCGACGCCCCGGTCAATCTCGTCGAAAATCATCGTCACACCGGGGGTTTCGCCGGTCAGACAGACCTTGAGCGCCAAAAGAAAACGGCTGAGTTCCCCGCCCGAGGCGATGCGGTTCAGCGCACCCGCCGGCGCGCCAGGGTTGGTGGCCACGGTAAAGGTGACGGCATCCACACCATCCGGCCCCGGATCAACCGGCGTGATTTCGGTTGAAAAGACCGCGCGCTCCATCTTCAGCGGTGCCAGTTCTGCCGCCATGGCCGCATCCAGCCGCTTGGCGGCGGCACGGCGGGTAGCTGTCATGCTTGTGGCCGCCTGCGCATAGGTGGCATCCGTTTCGGCCACGGTCTTTTCCAGCTTGGCCAGCCCCGCAGCACCGCCATCAATGGCCTGAAGCCGCCCCCGCAACGTTTCGGCAAAATTGCCCAGATCATCAGGCAAGACGCCATGTTTGCGGGCAAGGGCGCGAATGGCAAACAGCCGCTCCTCCAGCGCCTCCAACTCTGCCGGGTTGAAATCAAGCCCGCGCAGGGCCACTTCAACCCCATCAGTGGCCTCGCCCAATTCGATGCAAGCCCGGTTCAGCGCCGCGATCGGGCGCTCAAGCGGGCCTTCATCGGCCTCCGTTTCCAGAGCCGGGGCCTTGTCAGCCGCGCCCTCCAGCCAGCGCAGCGCATCGCGCATGGCGGTTTCCGCGGCTTCAGACAGCGCGGCATGGGCGCGGCCAATATCGGTGCGAATGCGCTCAGCGCCCTGCATCATCCGGCGGCGGGCATCCAGCGTGGCTTCTTCGCCCACCAAAGGGTTCAGCTTATCAAGCTCGGCCACCGCGTGGCGCAGAAACTCCTCCTCGACCCGCGCGCGCTCAAGCGCGACGGTCGCAGCGGAAAGGGCCTCGCGCGCCTGCGCCCGCGCCCGCCACGCCGCCCGCAAAGGCGCCAGATCGGCCGCGGCAAAGGCATCAAGCAGGCTGCGATGGCCGCGCGGGTTCAAAAGACCGCGATCGTCATGCTGGCCATGCAATTCCACCAGCGTTTCTCCAAGGTCGCGCAGCACTTCACCCGAAACCCGGCGATCATTGATCCAGGCAGTCTTGCGGCCATCGGCGGAATTCACCCGGCGCAAGATCACCTCGCCCTCATCCGCCGCAATTCCGGCCTCGGCCAGAACGGCGTGCCCCGCATGGCCGGGCGGCAGGTCAAAGACCGCAACCACTTCGCCCTGATCGGCCCCCATGCGCACCAGATCGGCCCGGCCGCGCCAGCCCAGAACAAAGCCCAAAGCATCCAGCAATATAGATTTGCCGGCCCCGGTTTCCCCGGTCAGCACGTTCAGCCCCGGCCCAAGCGCCAAAGACAACCGATCAATGATCAGCACATCGCGAATATCAAGCGAACGCAGCATGGCAGACCCGCAGGATGGGCAATCTGCCCATCTCCCTTACATCCACTCGCCCTTGACCATCTGCCGATAGATCGTGGTCAGCCAACTGGAGCCCTTTGCTTCGGGTGCCAACCCCTGCCCTTTCAGCAGGCGGAAGCTGTCCTCATAGAAGGGGCTGGACTGGTAGTTATAGCCCAGAATGGCGGCGGCGGTCTGCGCCTCATCGGCAAGGCCAAGGGCAAGATAGGCCTCGGTCAGGCGATGCAGGGCTTCGGCAGTATGGGTGGTGGTCTGGAAATCCTGCACCACAACCTTGAAGCGGTTGATGGCGGCGGCGTAATTCTTGCGTTTCAGGTAATAGCGCCCGATTTCCATTTCCTTGCCAGCAAGGTGATCATAGGCCAGATCGAACTTCATCATCGCGGATTTGGCGTATTCGCTGTCGGGATATTGTTCGATCACCGCGCGCAGGGCTTGCAGGGCCTGGAAAGTCAGGCCCTGATCGCGGCCAACCTCGTCAATCTCATCGTAATAGGACAGCGCCATCAGATAGGCCGCATAGGCGGCATCTTCATCACCTGGGTAGAAATCCAGATAGCGCTGCGCCGCAATGCGGGCCTTTTCATATTCGCGCGACTTGTGCAGCACGAAAGCCTGCATGATCAGGCCGCGCTTGGCCCATTCGGTATAGGGATAAAGCCGCTCGACCTCGACGAAATAGCGCAGGGAATCACCCGGCTTGCGGCCGGTTTCCAGAATCAATTCGCCACGCTTGTAGATTTCCTCGGGCGGGACGTCATCCAAAGGCGCGTCCTTTTTGGTTTTCAGGCCAGCCCCACAGGCAGCAAGCGATCCGGCCAAAAGCGTCACGCACAAACCCCGACGCGCCGCCTTAAAGAAATTGCCTGCCATATTCCACATATCCTGTGTTCGCTTCATGCAACACTACCAAATCCAGCCGGAGTGTCGGCTTTCGATCTTGTCGTAGCACAGAAAAATCGCAGGCGCAAAACGGCTTTCGCAGCATTGGCGGAGGAATTCAGACCAAGGCCGGCAGATCGGCCTGAAGCACCCCCACACCGGGCAGTTTGCCGCTGGCAAGGCCGATGCAATCATGGCCGCGCCACGCAGTCGGATCGGCAAAAAGCGCACGCAGCAGACGGTTGGTCAGGGCGTGGCCGGCACGAATGCCGGTATAGCGGCCCAAAAGCGGGCCACCGGCCAGCGCCAGATCGCCCAAGGCATCCAGCATCTTGTGGCGCACGGGTTCATCGGCATGGCGCAAGCCACCCGGCGACAGAACCTTGTCACCTTCGAAGACCACCGCGTTTTCCAGCGTGCCCCCCAGCGCAAGGCCACGTTCGCGCATGGCGATAACCTCAGCGTTGCGACAGAAGGTGCGGCTGTCAGACAGTTCCCGCACGAAGGCCCCATTGGACATGTTCAGCACTTTTTCCTGACGGCCAATGGCGGCATCGGAAAAGTCGATGCGGAAATCAATCTCCAGCATATCCGAAGGTTCCAGCCGGGCAATGGCCTCTCCCTCGCGCACTTCGACCGGCTTCAGCACCTTGATCGCCCGCACCGGCGCTTTTTGCGCCACAAGGCCAGCGTCAAGGATAGCCGCAACAAAGGGCGCGGCAGAGCCGTCAAGGATCGGCACTTCGGGGCCGTCGATTTCGATCAGGGCATTATGCACGGCGGAACCCGCCAGCGCGGCCATGATATGTTCAATGGTGGAAACCGTGCTGCCCGCGGCATTGGCAACCAGCGTGCAAAGCCGCGACGGCACCACCGCATCCCAACAGGCCGGAATCAGCGCGGCCTTTTGGGCCAGATCGCTGCGGCGAAACCAGATGCCATGATCTTCGCCCGCGGGATGCACCACCATGGTCACCGGCGCACCCGAGTGCAGACCGACGCCCTTGAAGGTTACAGAACGCGCAAGCGTATTTTGCACTTAGGGTGGCTCCGTCATGGCCGGGGCAATGCGGCCCCGCTTCGCCCCCTTGCTAAGGCCCGAAAGCATTTACCACAATTCACAGTTTGTGACGGTTTGTGACAAGGGTGAATTTCAGCAAGACATTGATTACAAACAACAAAGCCCGGCTTACGCCGGGCCTTGCAACAAATATTACAGACGACTCAGTTCGCCTGACGCCGCAGGAAAGCGGGAATTTCGATCCGATCCGCATCGGCGGAATGTTCCGGCTCCTCATCATAGGCGGTGACCGGCGGCTGGGCGCGGGCCGTTGCGCAGCCATCCGCCACAGGCTCAGAGTGGATGGAACCCGCCATGCGGCTGATAAGCCCACCAATGCCAAAACGCGGACGGCTTTCTGCCGGTTTCGCGGCAGGTTCTGGTGCGGCGGCAGGGCGCGGTGCGCTATGGGCGGCATGACCTTTGGACAAAGCGGCCTCAAGCCGGGCAATGGCCGAGGCCGAAGGCACCCCGGCGCTGCGCGGTGTCGGGGCGACAAAGGCCGAGGGATCACCATCCAGTGCCGCAGCGTTGGTCTGACGGTTCATCCGCGGCTGGGCCTGCGGTGCCGCCTGCGGGCGATAGGCCGGCGGCGGCAGATCGTTTTCGATCACGTCTTCCGGTTCAGGGGCATAGCCCGCACCATAAACCGGCGCGGCCGGGGCGCGATCAAACAGCGAAGGCTCCGGCGCGACATGTTGCACCGGCTGCTGAACCGGGGCTTCCGCCTGCGGCATCGCGCTGTGGGCCGCAACGGGGGTGGCAACCGGCGAAACGCTCAGCGTCATCGGCGCTTCGGCCTTGGGTTCGGGCGCGGCAAATTTCGGGGTCAGCGGTTCGGCCATCGAACGGCGCGCCACCGGGGTTTCCGCCTTGGCCTGCGCGACATCAATACCCGTTGCCACGACCGAAACGCGGATCGTGCCTTCCAACGACGTGTCCAGCGTGCTGCCCACGATGATATTGGCGTCGGGATCGACCTTTTCGCGGATGATATTTGCCGCTTCGTCCAGCTCAAACAGCGTCAGATCATAGCCGCCGGTGATGTTGATAAGCACGCCTTTGGCGCCATGCAGGCTGATTTCATCCAGAAGCGGGTTGGCAATGGCCTTTTCAGCTGCCTGAACTGCGCGGTCTTCGCCGCTGGCCTCGCCAGTGCCCATCATGGCCTTGCCCATCTCGTCCATCACCGCGCGAACGTCAGCGAAGTCAAGGTTGATAAGGCCGGGGCGCACCATCAGATCCGTCACACCCTTGACGCCCTGATACAGAACATCATCGGCCATGGCGAAAGCTTCGGTGAAAGTGGTGCGTTCATTCGCCAGACGGAACAGGTTCTGGTTAGGAATGATGATAAGGGTATCAACAACCTTTTGCAGCGCCGCAATGCCATCTTCGGCCTGCTTCATGCGCTTGTTGCCTTCAAACTGGAAGGGCTTGGTTACAACGCCAACCGTCAGAACACCCAGTTCACGCGCGGCCTGCGCGATGATGGGCGCAGCCCCCGTGCCGGTGCCGCCGCCCATACCGGCGGTGATAAAGCACATATGCGCGCCCGCCAGATGGTCAACGATTTCTTCGATCGTTTCTTCCGCAGCCGCGGCCCCAACTTGCGGACGCGCGCCTGCGCCCAAACCCTCGGTAACCTTCACGCCCATCTGGATACGCGCACTTGCCCGCGACTGCTGCAAAGCCTGCGCGTCGGTGTTCGCCACGACGAACTCCACCCCTTCAAGCTGCTGCTCGATCATATTGTTGACAGCATTGCCGCCCGCACCGCCAACGCCGAAAACCGTGATCCGGGGCCGCAGCTCTTCCTGAGCGTCATTCATGATAAGATTCAATGCCATATCTCTGTCCGCCTGTTCTGAAATGCGGTGCGCGCCGCCAGTTGCCCTTTTTCGGTCTGCGAAGGCCCTGTCCCAAGCCCCCATACGCCGAATTATCCACGATTCTATCCACAACCCACGCGCAGGTCACGCGAAAAACGCGCCACCCCACAAAATATGGGCGAAAACTTAGCCATTCTAGCGGGATATTGCCGAGCCCGCAGAATATAGGGGGTTACCAGTTGTCCTTGAACCATCTGAAGGCCCTTTTGAACGAACGAACTGGGTAACGATCGGCGGGAATGTCGAAATCCCACCATTCATCTTGCGGATGGGCCGCAAAGAGGCACAGCCCCACCGCGCCTGAAAACGCCGGCCCCGTGGCCGCCTGCGGCAAGCCCTGCACCCGCAAAGGCCGGCCCATACGCACCCGGCGCCCCAGAATGCGGCTGGCCAGCCCGTCCAGCCCCGGAATTTGGCTGCCGCCGCCCGTCAGCACGATCTGCTGGCTGGGCAGGCTGTCAAAACCGGCCACATCCAGCCGTGCGCGCACTTCTTCCAGAATTTCCTCAACGCGCGGGCGCATGATGCCAATCAGCTCGGTCCGGCTGATCTGACGACGGTCCTTTTCCCAATCGCCGCTGTCACCGCCCATTTCGATCATCTCGCGGTCATCCATGCCGGTGGCGTGGACCCCGCCGTGCTTGGTCTTGATCCGCTCGGCCACCGCCATCGGAACCGAAAGCCCCTTGGAAATATCCGAGGTCACATGGTCCCCGCCCATACGCACGGCATCAGCGAAAATCATGTGCTTTTTCATAAAGATGGAAATGCCGGTCGAGCCGCCGCCCATGTCGATGCAGGCCGCGCCCAGTTCTTGTTCGTCTTCAACCAGACTGGAAATCCCGGCAACATAGGAAGACGAGGCAACACCGGCCAATTCCAGATCGCAGCGTTTGATGCAGTAAAGCAGGTTTTGCACCACGCTGGCATCCACCGAAAGCAAGTGCATGTCACAAGCCAGACGGTTGCCAATCTGGCCCCGCGGATCGCCAAGGCCGCTGCGGTGATCCAGCGCAAAGTTCACCGGCTGGGCGTGCAAGACTTCGCGGCCATCGCCCAAGGGAGGCACATCACAGGCCGCCAGAACATTCGCCACGTCCTGTTCCGACACCACGGAATCCTGCAATTCCCATTCGCCAGCAAGGCCATAGCTGCGCGGCTCGGCCCCAGAAAAACAGGCAACCACATGGTCAACCCGCACATTGGCCATTTTCTGCGCCGCCTGCACGGCCGTGCGAATGGCGCGCTCGGTTTCGTTCATCACGGCGATTTCACCAAAGCGCACCCCGCGCGAACGGGTCGTGGCCGCGCCGATCACGCGAAAGCCGACATGCCCCGCCATCGGGCCGACGCCGTCAATTTCGGCACCGGTTTGCGCCCCATCAAAGCGCAGCACAAGGCAGGCAATTTTAGAGGTGCCGACATCCAGAATGGCCACCACGCCACGTTGCATGGCCGCCCGGCGCAGGGCACGCATTGCACGCTGAGACTGATAAAGATCGGTCATAGGTCGCTCTTTTCTTTCTTATCGGTGTTGGGAACCAGGCCGCGGGCGCGGCGGCTTGCCAAAAGGGCATCTTCCCCCAGCCGCAGGACCGGGTGCTTGTCTTGTCTCAGGTCAATCGCAACCAGATCACGGGCCAACAAATCTTCGCTCTGGTCCATCGCCAAGAGCCGCTCCAATGCCTGCACCGGGCGGTCCGCAGGCAGAAGAATGCGCTGGTTACGGTCCAGCACAATATCCCAACGCCGTTCGCCCACGCGCACCAAACCGCGCAGCCGCGCGACCAAAGGGCCGGCGGCGGCGACCAGTTCCAGCGCCTCGGCGGTAACATGGTTGGCCCCATCGCCGGCAATCACCGGCAGATCGGGCCGGTCTGCGCGCGAGGCCAGCCCCGCCACCCGGTGGCCGGTGGCATCCAGCAAGGTCAGCGCGCCATTGTCGCGCCAGATCGCAACAGCCTGGCGCTCAACGATCGTCACCTGCAAAACCCCGCCCGAACGCACCGCCAGTTCGGCACTGGCAATGGCATCCAACCCCTCAGCCTTTTCGCGCAGGACATCCAGATCCAGATCGAAAGAGGAAACCGGCAGTTTCACCCCAAGCTGCGCCCGCACCGCATCAGCCAGATCGGGCGAAGCCCCCTCTACCGCCAGAAGCGAGACGCGAAATTCCGGGCGAGCCTGAAACTGGTCAAGCAAATTCCCCAGCCCTTCGGCCAAGGCCGCGCGACGGCCTTCGCTGGCCAGAACAATGCCGCAAACCGCCCCGATGACCAGAACCGGCACACCGATGCGAAACAGGATGCGGAAGACCGGCGTCAGCCACAGCCGCTGCATCTTGTAATTCCAATAGCTTGGCGCCGGATCGTGCCGGCGCGCGCCATGGGAATGTGCAAGGCGGTTCAACGGTTGCACGAGGCATCCTCCACCATCCAGCGGCACAGATCGGGAAAGGAAATGCCGCAATGGCCCGCCTGTTCCGGGGCAAGCGAGGTGGGCGTCATGCCGGGCTGGGTATTGGTTTCCAGCAAGATCAACCCGTCCAGACCGCGCGCCTCATCCCAGCGGAAATCGGTGCGGCTCAGCCCCCGGCAGCCCAATGCCCGATGCGCGCGCAGCGCATAGTCAAGGCAGGCCGCGGTAATTTCAGCCGGAACCTGCGCCGGCACCACATGCCGCGACCCGCCAGCCGAATATTTCGCGGTATAGTCATACCAGCCTTCGGTAACAATATCGGTCACGCAAAGCGCCCGGTCGCCCATAACGGCGGTGGTCAGTTCACGCCCCGGCGCATAGGTTTCCACCATCACCACTTCGGGCATGGTTTCCGCCAGCCGCGGCGCATTTGAACCGGGATGCACGATATACACCCCCACCGATGAGCCTTCGTTATTCGGCTTCACCACATAGGGCGGCGGCAAAACGTGATGTGCCTCAACTTCCTCGCGGCAGGCCAATTTGCTTTGCACCGTGGGCAGACCGGCGGCGACATAGGCCTCTTTGGCCTTTTGCTTGTCCATCGCCAGCGCCGAGGCCAAGACGCCCGAATGGGTATAGGGGATGCGCAGCCATTCCAGAATGCCCTGCACACAGCCGTCTTCCCCCCAACGGCCATGCAGCGCGTTAAAGGCAACGTCGGGTTTGATTTCAGACAGACGTGCGGCAAGATCGGGGCCGCAATCGACCTCGACCACTTCAAATCCGGCCTCCCGCAACGCCTTGGCGCATTCGCGCCCCGATGACAGCGAAACCTCCCGCTCTGCGGAAAGCCCCCCCATCAAAACCGCCACTTTGGAGACCATCCGCCCGGATGTTCCCGCCATTTTACTGCCTCATCCCGGGGGTTGTCCCCCGTGGTCGTTGTTTTATCTGGAACGGGTCTCACCAACCCGCATGATTTCCCATTCTAGCGTGATACCGCGCTGTTGCAAAACCCTTTTTCGCACTTCCTCCCCCAGATTTTCCAAATCGGCGGCACTTGCCCCCCCGATATTGATGAGAAAGTTCGAATGCATCGGGCTCATCTGCGCGCCACCAAGGGTTGCACCGCGCATTCCGGCCTCGTCAATCAGCTTCCAGGCTTTCAGTTCGTGGCTGTCATCGGCCCGGCCCGTGCTGGAAAACCCGGCCGGATTGCGAAAGGTTGAGCCCGCGCTGCGCTCTTTCGTGGGCTGGCTGGCATCACGCTTGGCAATCTGGTCAGCCATGCGCGCCTCCAGCGCCACGGGATCACCCTTGGCGGCGCGGAACGTTGCCGCAACAATCACCCAGCCATCAGGCAAGGCAGAGGCACGATAGGCCAAATGCAGATCCGCGGCGGGAATGTCGCAAACTTCCCCCGCGCGCGTGACCACCCGAACAGACAGAAGATTGTCGGCCACATAGGTGCCATAGCAGCCCGCATTCATCCGAACCGCGCCGCCAATGCTGCCCGGTATGGTGCGCAAAAAGGTCAGATCAAGCCCCGCCTCTGCCGCTTTGCGGGCGACATGGGCATCCAGCGCCGCCGCGCCCGCCGTCACAGTATCGCCGTCAATCGTAATGGCGTTGAAACCCCGTCCCAGCCGGATCACCACCGCCCGGATCCCGCCATCACGCACGATCAGGTTTGACCCCACGCCCATCGGAAACACGGCAATCGCCGGGTCCAGGGCGGCCAGAAAACCGGCCAGATCGGCCTCATCCGCGGGCAGAAACAGCCAATCCGCCGGCCCGCCCACGCGCAGCCATGTCAGATCGGCCAAGGGCCGGTTCGGGGTCAGCGCGCCGCGCACGGGAGGAAGGGTCTGGGTCATTCCTGCGGAATAATCATATTCCGCGCTTTGGGCAATAATGGCTGTCCATCCCCCAAATTCCTTCGAAGGAATTTACAAAACTCTACGAAGAGTTTTGGACAGGTTCAGGCCGCCTGCCCCACCAGTTTTGCCGGCAGCGCATTGGCCCAGGTCGAAATCGTGCCCGCGCCCAGACAAACCACCATATCGCCCGGCCGCGCCTGTTCGCGCACCAACCGTTCCAGATCTGCCTCATCCAGCAGCGCGCGGGCATGGCGATGGCCATGCGCAATCAGCCCCGCCACCAGATCATCGCGCGACGCGCCCGGAATCGGGTCTTCGCCAGCGGAGTAAATTTCAGCAATCGCGACGACATCGGCCTCATTGAAACAGGTGCAGAAGTCTTCGAACAGGCTGGACAGGCGGGTAAAACGGTGCGGCTGATGCACGGCGATGATGCGGCCCTTGGTGGCCTGCCGCGCGGCTTTCAGCACGGCGGCAATTTCCACCGGGTGATGGCCGTAATCGTCGATAATGGTCACGCCATTCACTTCGCCCACGCGGGTAAAGCGGCGATTGACGCCCGAGAATGTGGCCAGTGCTTCGCGGATTTCTTCCTTTTTCATGCCCAGATGGCGGGCCACTGCCACCGCCGAAAGCGCGTTCGACACGTTGTGATCGCCCGGCATCGGCAAGGTGCAGTTTTCAATTTTCGAACCTTCTTCTTCGTTTTGAAGCTGAATATCGAAATGCGCCACGCCATTTTCGAATGTCAGGTTCACCGCCCGCACATCGGCCTGCGCATTGAAGCCAAAGGTCACAACGCGGCGGTCGGTCACGCGGCCAACAAGCGCCTGCACCTCGGGGTGATCGGTGCAGCAAACCGCCAGCCCGTAAAACGGGATATTCGACACGAAATCCCAAAAGCCTTTGCGCAGCGCATCAAAGCTGCCCCAATGCTCCATGTGTTCGGGGTCGATATTGGTGACGATGGCAATGGTTGCGGGCAGGCGGTTGAAGGAACCGTCGCTTTCATCGGCCTCAACCACCATCCATTCGCCCGCCCCCGCGCGGGCGTTTGAACCATAGGCGTGGATCACACCGCCGTTGATAACGGTCGGGTCAAAGCCCCCCTTGTCCAAAAGTGCTGCGACCATCGTCGTGGTGGTGGTTTTGCCATGGGTGCCCGCGATGGCGATGTTGGAACGCAGGCGCATCAGTTCAGCCAGCATTTCGGCCCGGCGCACCACCGGCAGGTTGCGGCGGCGGGCTTCTTCCAGTTCGGGGTTGCCCTTTTTGATGGCCGAAGAAATCACCACAACCGAAACGTCGTCGCCAATATTGCTGGCCGCCTGCCCTTCGTAAAACCGCGCACCCAAGCCCACCAGGCGTTCAGTGATCTTTGAGGCTTTCGCATCAGACCCCTGAACACGATAGCCAAGCGTCATCAACACCTCGGCAATGCCCGACATGCCAATTCCGCCGATCCCGACAAAATGGATCGGCCCGAGTTCCAGTGGCAGTTTCGTGGCATTCATCGCATCACCCTTTTTCAACAAGCGCTTCAACCAGCGCAACAAGGCGTTCAGTGGCATCGGGGCGCCCTTGGCCCAATGCCTGCCCTGCCATTTTTGCGGCCTGCCGGGGCTGGCCCAGAATGGCCGCCATCTGCTCTGCAAGCATGGCAGCGTCAAGCGCCTTTTCCGCAATCAGCACCGCGGCGCCGGCCTCGACCAAGCCGCGCGCATTGGCGGTTTGGTGGTCATCCGTAGCGGCAGCAAATGGGATCAGGATTGACGGGCGGCCGATCACCGCAATATCGGCCACCGAAGATGCGCCCGAACGGCTGATGACCAGTTGCGCCTCCGACAGGCGGCGCGGAATATCTGCGAAAAACGGCGCAACCTCGGCCATGATGCCAGCCGCTTCATAGGCGGCAACAACGCGGTCCAGATCTTCGGGGCGGGCCTGCTGGGCCACGCGCAGATGGTGGCGCAGGTCTTCGGGCAGGCGCGTAATCGCTTCGGGCACCACATCCGACAGGATGCGCGCGCCTTGGCTGCCGCCGATGATGACAAGGCTCATCGGGTAATCGCCGGGCGGAATATACCCGGCCCCGGCGCGTTCCAGCACCGCCGCGCGCACCGGATTTCCGGTGTGTTCGCCCGTTACCCCTTGCGGCAAGGCCGTGGGCCAGGTGCCACAGGCCACCTTGTGAACCCGGCGCGCAAAAACTTTGTTCACCCGGCCAAGAACGCCGTTTTGTTCGTGGATCATCCGCGGACGCCCGGTCAGGAAGGCCGCCGAAAGCGCGGGAATCGTTGGATAACCACCAAAGCCCACCACCACCGCAGGCCGATCAATGACCATCTTGGCACAGGCGCCCAAAATGCCTGCGGCAATCTTGAACGGCACCGCCAGTTTTGCCACCGCCCCGCCGCGTGCAAAGGTGCCCGAACCCGAAACCACCACCTGCACCGCCGCAGGAAAGCCGCCGGCATAGCGGGCCCCGCGCGCATCTGTCGAAAGCTTTACCCGCCAGCCCTTGTCAATCATCGCCTCGGCCAGGGCCTGCGCGGGAAACATATGCCCCCCCGTGCCCCCGGCAGCGATCAAAAGCAACCGGCCCTTCATCCCCGCCCCCGAAGGATGTCTCCCATATGGCCCTGCGGCCGCGAACGCGTCAGCGCCAGCAACATGCCCACCGTGATGCCCGCCGCAATCACCGACGAGCCGCCATAGCTGACGAAAGGCAGCGTCATGCCCTTGGCCGGCAACAAGCGCACCGCCACGCCCATGTTGATCATCGCCTGCACCCCGAAGATGCAGGCAAGGCCGGTGCCGGCCAGCCGCGCAAAAGGATCACGTTCGCGCGTCAGCCGGTAAAGCGAGCGCACTGTAATCGCGCCATAAAGCGCAATGATGACCAGAACCAGAATAAGCCCGTATTCCTCGGCCGCGACGGCAATGATGAAATCGGTATGGGCGTCAGGCAATGTCCATTTCACCTGCCCCTCGCCCACGCCAACGCCGAAAAAGCCGCCTTCCTGAATGGCATTGGTGGCATAGCCAATCTGGCTGCGCGGGTCGATGTCAGAGGTCAGAAAGCCGTTGATACGGCGGGCGAAATGTTCCGAGGTGTTATAGGCAACAAAGCCGCCAACCCCGGTCAGGCCCAAAATGGCCCCGATCAAAAGCATAGGCGCACCGGCCACGAAATAGACCACGCCCCAGCCGAACAGCACCAGCATCGCCTGCCCGAAATCCGGCTGCATGGCCAAAAAGCCCACAACCGTCACCGCAATGCCAAAAGACATCAACTTGCCCGGCGGGCCATTCAGATCTTGCGAAGCGGCCATCAGCCAGCCGGTCAGAATGATGAAACCGGGCTTCAGAAATTCAGACGGCTGAACCGAGGCAAAGCCGAAGGAAAACCAGCGCACCGCACCCTTGCCGAAATCGGTTCCAAAAATCGGTAGCAAAATCAGCGCGATGAAGGAAAGGGTGAAGCCCACCACCCCAAGCCGCCGGACCATATCAAGCGACATCATGGATACCGCGATCATCACCACCATGGCCACACCGCCAAAGAACGCCTGACGCTGCACATAGTGGAACGGGTCCAAGCCGTTGCGTTCCGCCAAGGGCACCGAAGCCGCAAGGCCAAGCAAAAGCCCGATCGCGAACAAGACCATGATCGCCGTCATCGTCCACTTGTCGATCGTGGCCCACCAACGGGGAAGAACCGGCTCGGCCACCCGTCCGGGCATAGAGCCATAGACCATCTCTGTCATGGAAAATCCGCCTGTTTCACGCCTGCTCAGATGCCGCCCAGGTTGGCCCCGGATCAGTCACGAACACCATAGCCAAAGCTGGCCGCGTTGACTAGCCACAAAGGCCGGCATCGGCCGCTCTTTGCCTGTTCTTTCTGACCACGATCAGCCGATCAGGGCGCGCACACGGGCCGTGAAATCATCGCCACGCTTTTCGAAATTCGGGTATTGGTCAAAGCTTGCCGCCGCGGGGGCCAAAAGCACCACCTCTCCCGGCTGGGCCTCAGCCGCAGCGCGAAGAACGGCGCGCTCCATGGTTTCGCAGATTTCATGGTCAAGCTCGCCAATCTGCAACGCAAAATCGCGTGCCGAATGGCCGATGAGATAGGCTTTCACCACGGAGCCAAGGAAGGGCTCAATCCCCGCAAGCCCGCCATCCTTGCCCATGCCGCCCACAATCCAGCGAATTTTCTGAAAGGCTTGCAGGGCTTTGGCAGCCGCGTCCACATTGGTGGCCTTGCTGTCATTGATAAAGCGCACCCCCGCCCTTTCGCCCACCAACTGGCTACGATGCGGCAACCCCGCAAAGGAACGAAGCGCCGTTTCAATCAGCCGCGGCGCAAGGCCAAGGCTGCGGCAGGCGGCATAGGCAGCACAAGCGTTTTGATGGTTATGTGCCCCCGGCAGGCCGGAAATGTCGCGCAAATCAATGCTCGCCATCTGCTTGCCCCGGCGCCATTCGGCCAAAAACCCCTTGCGCGCAAAGACCGACCAGCCAAAGCCTTCCAGTTTTTGCCCCGAGGAAATGCGGATCACCCGATCATCGGCCGCACTGACCGCCAGTTGATTGGCCAAATACTGGCCCTCGACCTCGTCCACACCCACAATCGCGCGATCCGGCCCACCTTCGGCAAAAAGCCGGCGCTTGGCGGCGAAATAGCCGCCCATGCCGTTGTGGCGATCCAGATGGTCGGGCGACAGATTGGTGAAAACCGCCACATCCGGCGTCAGGGCACGGGCAAGATCTGTCTGATAACTGGAGAGTTCCAGCACAATCACCTCGCCGTCCTGCGGCGGGTCGATCGACAGAACCCCCTTGCCAATATTGCCCGCCATTTGCGTCGGACGATCCGCGACTTGCAAAATATGATGGATCAGCGCCGTGGTGGTGGATTTGCCGTTTGAGCCGGTAATGCAAACCACCTTGGGCGGGGTTTCGAACTCATCCCAATCGGCGCTGCCGAAGGAACGAAAGAACAGCCCGATGTCATTGTCGACCGGAATGCCCTGCTCCAATGCCAGCGCAATCACCTTGTTGGGCTTGGGGTAAAGATGCGCGATGCCGGGCGAGGTGACCAGACAAGCCACCCCCTCCAGCGCGCCATTGCGGGTAAGATCGGTGCAGCGATAGCCCTCAGCTTCGGCCTTGGCGCGGGCCTCGGGGCTGTCGTCCCACAACAAAGGCTCTGCCCCGCCGGCAACAAGCGCGGCCGCGGTGGCCAGCCCCGAACGCCCCAGCCCCAGAACGGCAACCTTCTGGCCGGAAAATCCTTTGACAGGCAGCATGGGCATCCTCCGCAACAGGCTTTGCCCTTGGGATAAGCCAAGCCCGCCGCCAACGGAAGAGCCCCGCGGAATTCGATACGAATTCCGAACCGATTTCTGCCCCAGAAATCGGCCCCCTGCCGGGGCGCGCGGAATTTGCGCCAAATTCCGGTGCGATTTCCGCGCCGGAAATCGTTAGCGCACTTTCAGCGTGGCCAGGCCGATCATCGCCAGGATCAACGAGATGATCCAGAAGCGGATCACGATCTGCGGCTCGGCCCAGCCTTTCTTTTCGAAATGGTGATGGATCGGGGCCATGAGAAAGACGCGGCGCCCCGTGCGTTTGAAATAGGCAACCTGAATGATAACCGAAAGCGCCTCGACCACGAACAGCCCACCGACGATACCCAGAACGATTTCATGCTTGGTGCAAACCGCAATCGAGCCCAGCGCGCCGCCCAGCGCCAAAGCGCCAGTATCGCCCATGAATACGGCCGCAGGCGGAGCGTTATACCACAAAAACCCCAGCCCCGCGCCGAAAAGGGCGGCGGAGAAGATCAGCAACTCGCCGGTGCCGGGCACAAAATGCACCCCCAGATATTCCGCGAAATTATAGTTGCCGACGAAATAGGCAATCACACCCAGCGTCGCGCCGGCAATCATCACCGGCATAATGGCAAGCCCATCAAGCCCATCGGTCAGGTTCACCGCATTGGCCGCGCCCACGATGACAAACATGCCAAATGGCACGAAAAACACCGACAGATTGACCAAGGCATCCTTGAACAGCGGCAGCGCAAGCTGGTTGGTCAGGGCCGCGGGATGAAAACGCGCAGCGGCATAACTGGCAAGCGCCGCGATCACGAGACCGGCCAGCATCCGCACACGGCCCGACACGCCCTTGGTGTTTTGCTTGCTGACCTTGGCGTAGTCATCGGCAAAACCGATCAGGCCAAAGGCCAGCGTCACCAGAAGGGTGATCCAGACATAGGCATTGTCCAGCCGCGCCCACAAAAGCGTGGAAAACATCAGGGCCGACAGGATCAGCAAGCCCCCCATCGTCGGTGTGCCAACCTTGGCCAGATGGCTTTCAGGGCCATCATCGCGAATGGGTTGGCCTTTGCCCTGTTTGCGCCGCAACATGTCGATCAGTGGGCGGCCAAAGACAAAGCCGAACAGCAGTGCCGTGGCAAAGGCCATGCCCGCGCGGAAGGTGATGTAGCGGAAAAGGTTGAAGAAATCTCCGCCATCGGAGAATTGGGTAAGCAGGTATAGCATTATGCCTCTCCCTTTGCGGACGCGGCTAGCTGCCCGAGTTTGCGCAAGGCGTCAACCACCAGAGATACTTTGATCCCCTTCGATCCCTTGACCAGAACGATATCGCCCGCATCGACAAGGGCACGGGCGCGGGGCAAAAGATCTGCCGCCTGCTCCACCCATTCCCCGCGCTGCGCCCGCGGCAAGGCCGCGTGAAGCGCCTTCATCCGCGGCCCGACACAGTGAATTGTGGCAATTGCAGCCAGGCCCGGCGTCTGCGCGATAGCCGCATGTAGCGCCATTTCGTCCGGCCCCAGTTCCAGCATATCGCCCAAAACCGCAATGCGCCGCCCTTTGCCCTTTGCCCCAAGCCCGTCTTGTGGGGTGGCGGCAATCAGCACCTCAAGGCTTGCCGCCATCGAGGCGGGATTGGCATTGAAAGCATCGTCGATCAGGTCAAATGCAGTTTCCTCGACAATGTCGAGAACGATCCTTTCGCGCGTGCCACGCCCGGCCGGCGGCTGCCAGCGGCCAAGATCCGCCGCGGCGATCATCGCATCAAGACCCAGTGCATCGGCCACCGCCAACACCCCAAGCCCGTTTGACGCAAAATGCCGCCCCGGCGACATCACCTTGTAAAGAAGGGGCTTTCCGCCGATTTTCGCCTGCACCACCGTATGCGCATCCCCGATCTGCACCGAAGCCAGCCGGTAATCGGCAGCAGCATCGGCCCCAAAGGTGACAATGCGCGCGTCATGCGCCTTTGCCTTGGCCAGCAAGATCGGGCTGACCGGCAGATCAACGGGCAATATCGCATGGCCGCCCGGCTCCAGCCCTTCGAAAATCGCGGCCTTTTCCACCGCGATGCCTTCAAGGCTGGCAAAAGCCTCAAGATGGGCCGGGGCGACGGTTGTTATCATGGCCACATGCGGACGCGCCAAACGCGCCAGCGGCGCGATTTCGCCCGGATGGTTCATGCCGATCTCGATCACGGCAAAATCGGCATCCGCCGGCAAGCGCGCAAGCGTCAGCGGCACACCCCAATGGTTGTTATAGCTGGCCTCAGCGGCATGAACCTTGCCCTGCCCGCCCAAGACCACCCGCAGCATCTCTTTGGTCGAGGTCTTGCCAACCGAACCGGTCACCGCCACCACGCGCGCCTTTGCCCGCGCCCGCGCCGCGCGGCCCAGATCTTCAAGCGCGCGCAAAACATCGGGCACGACCAAAAGCGGCGCCCCGGCGGGCACGCCTTCGGGAATGCGGCTGACAAGCGCGGCAGCGGCACCTTTTTCCAGCGCCTGCGCCACGAAATCATGGCCATCGCGCAGATCTTTCAGCGCCACGAACAAATCGCCCGGTTGCAGACTGCGCGTGTCGATGGAAACGCCGCTGGCCTGCCAATCGGCACCGCACTGGCCCCTGGTTGCTGCCACCGCATCAGAAGATGTCCAAAGCACAGCCATCAGATCACCCCATCCAAGGCGGCCACGGCAATGCTGGCCTGTTCCACATCGTCAAACGGATAGACCTGCCCCTTGATGGTCTGGCCCGTCTCATGCCCTTTGCCCGCGATCAGCAGCGCATCGCCCGGCCCCAGCGCATCAACCCCGCGCAAGATGGCCTCGGCCCGGTCGCCCACCTCATTTGCATCAGGGCAGGCCGCAAGGATCGCGGCGCGAATATCGGCGGGTTCCTCGGATCGGGGGTTGTCATCGGTGACATAAAGCACATCGGCATTGGCACGCGCCGCCGCGCCCATAAGGGGCCGCTTGGTGGTGTCGCGGTCGCCGCCCGCGCCAAAAACCACGATGATACGCCCCAAGACATGCGGACGCAGCGCCCTGAGCGCGGTTTCAATGGCGTCGGGGGTATGGGCATAATCGACATAGACCGCCGCGCCATTCTTGCGGGTGGCCGCAAGCTGCATACGTCCGCGCACGCCCGTCAGGCCAGAAAGCGCCCGGAACACATCCCCCGGCGCGGCCCCCGCCCCGATCACCAGACCGGCGGCAACCAACACATTTTCGGCCTGAAAGCCGCCGACAAGGTTCAGATGCACCTGCTGCGGCTGACCTTTCCAATCAAAGCGCAAATCCTGCCCCGTGGCATCATACCGCTGACCACGAATGCGCAGATCGGCCCCCTCGCCATGGCCCACCGTCAGGGTTTTCAGCCCCCGCCCCCGGCAGAGCGCCAAAAGATCGCTCCCCCCGGCACCGTTCAGGTTGATAACCGCCGTGCCATCTTCGGGCAAAAGCCGGGTGAAAAGCCCCGCCTTGGCATCGGCATAGGCCTCCATCGTATGGTGATAATCCAGATGGTCCTGCGTCAGGTTGGTAAAGCCCGCCGCTTTCAGCCGCACCCCATCCAGCCGGCGCTGATCCAGCCCATGGCTGGAGGCTTCCATTGCGGCATGGCTCACGCCGGCCGCCGCCGCATCCGCCAACATCGAATGCAGGATGATCGGGTCAGGGGTGGTATGGCTTGAGGGCGCCTCCCAAGCGCCTTCAACGCCGGTGGTGCCGATATTGATCGCGGCATGGCCCAGCGCGGCCCAGATCTGGCGGGCAAAGGTTGCGACCGAGGTCTTGCCATTGGTGCCGGTCACCGCAACCATGCTGGCGGGCTGGGCCCCGAACCAAAGCGCACTGGCATAGGCCAGCGCCTCACGCGGGTCATCGGCCACAACCAGCGCCACGGGGCTGTTTTCCAAAACGGCCGCGGCAATCTTTGCGCCTTCGGCATCGGTCAGGACGGCGGCGGCCCCAAGGCGCAGGGCGGCTTCCAAAAACTCGGCCCCATGCCAGCGCACACCGGGAAGGGCGGCGAAAAGCATACCGGGCTTCACCGCCCGGCTGTCAACGGTCAGCCCGGTCAAAACCGGGTCAAGCCCACCGCGTGCGGTCAACCCCAGTTCTGAAAGATGCTTTACCGATGCCGCGCCCGCCATACTGGCCCCCAAATCTATTGTTTGACGGCTGTTAGACCATCAAGGGGTTGCGGTGCAACCGCAGGTCGCATCCCCAAAAGCGGTGCCGCCCGGCGCACCATTTCCGCCGCAACGGGAACCGCCGTCCAACCCGCGGTGCGCCGCACTTCCGGCCCGGTGCGGTCAACCGGTTCATCCAGCGTCACGATCAGCACATATTGCGGTGCCTCGGCCGGAAAGACCGACGCAAAAGTATTCACCACCTTGTCGTCATAATAGCCCCGGCCATCCCGGCGCGGCTTGTCGGCGGTGCCGGTTTTGCCGGCAATGGCATATTCGTCCATCTTGGCCATCGAGGCCGTGCCATCCGTCACCACCCGGCGCAGCATCATCACCGCATCCGCCGCAACCTGTGGCGATACAATCCGCGGCCCCGCCATTTCAGTGCTGCGGTGCAAAAGCGTCGGCGTCACCTTGATGCCGCCATTGGCCAGCGAAGCATAAGCCGCCGCCAAGTTCATCGGGCTAGAGGAAATGCCATGGCCAAAGCTCGCGGTCACCGTCACCAGATCGCCCCATTTCTTGGGCACCAGCGGCCGCACGCCCGGCGCCTCGATCAGTTCGATCGGAGACGGCTCCAACAGGCCCAAAGATTTGAGGAAATTTTGCTGGCGTTCGCCGCCGATCATCAACGCGATATGGCCCGTGCCGATGTTTGACGAGAGTTCGATCACCTGCGTGACCGTCTTGGTCGGGCCATAGTTGTGATTGTCAAATTCAGAAAAACGCTTGCGCCCGACATAAAGGCTTTTGGTATCAATCGGCGTGTCAGGATTGACCAGCCCCAGCTCCATGGCCTGCGCTACGGCAAAGATCTTGAAGGTCGAACCAAGTTCGTAAACCCCCTGAACCGCGCGGTTGAACAAGGGGCTGTCGCCCGGCTCAGCGGTTTTATCGACCAGCGGGTTGGGCCGGTCATTCGGGTCAAACGCCGGGTAAGAGGCAAGGGCCGTAATTTCCCCGGTATGCACATCCATCAAGATCGCCGCGCCGCCCTTGGCCTCATATTGGATGACGCCGGTTTTCAGCACTTCTTCAACCGTGGCCTGCACGGTCAAATCCAGCGAAAGCTCCAGCGGGGTGCCGGCCTGCGCCGGGTCGCGCAACCGCGCATCCAGCGCCTTTTCAATGCCAGCGGTGCCGATCACCTCGGCGCTGTTCACCCCTTCGGCCCCGAAAGAGGCCCCACCCAGCACATGCGCGGCCAACTGGCCATTGGGGTAAAGCCGCATTTCGCGCGGGCCAAACAACAGCCCCGGATCGCCAATATTATGCACGGCCTGCATTTGTTCGGGCGACATCACCTTGCGCACCCAAAGGAAGCTGCGGCCATCGGTAAAGCGGCGCTCCAGCGCGGCGGCATCCAGTTCGGGGAAAATCACCGCCAATTCCCGCGCCACGCGGGCCGGGTCGATCAGATCCTTGGTCTGCACATAAAGTGCGTGGGTCAGCATATTGGTGGCCAGCACCCGTCCATTGCGGTCAACAATATCGGCGCGCCCCGCCGCGATGGTGCTGCCGGTCGCGCTGCCGCGCGGTTCCATCGGCTCAGAGGCAGAAAGCATCCCCATACGCGCGCCCACAAGGGTGAAGGCGGAAAAGAAGCACATGCACAAGAACAAAAGCCGCAACTGTGCCCGGCCACGGGCACGGTCGCGCAGCGCCTCATTGCGCAGACGCAGGTTGTCTTTTTCAATCTTTTCCGGGCTGCCGCCGGTGGCGCGGGCGTGCAGAATGCGCGCAAGCGGGCGAAGGGGGGTGCGGATCATGGTTTGCTCCCATCTTCGGGGTCAGCGTTCAACAGGCCCGAGGTATCAACCGGATCGCCCAAACCCATGGTCGCCACGCCATCGGCCAAAGACGGCGGTGGCGGATAGGCAATTTCCGTAACATGGCCAAACTGGTGCGGCTCCATCGGCATCAGGCCCAGCCGGTCAAAGTTCAGCACCGCCAGATCGCGCAGCCGGTCGGGGCGGTTCAGATAGGCCCATTCGGCGCGCTGAATGGTCAGCGATTCATGCAAAGCGGCAATTTCATCTTGCAAGGCGGCCACTTCGCGCAGCGCGCCCTGCGTGGTGTAGTTTTCGCGATAGGCCCAAAAGCCAAGGCCAAACACCGCAAGAAAAGACAGCACATAGAGAAGCGGGCGCATGTCAGCGGCGTCCTTTCTTTTGCGGGGCAAGTTGCGGCACACCCAGATCGGCGGGTTTGACCGGCCGGGCGGGCGCATCGGTGCGGATCGCCACGCGCAGTTTGGCACTGCGGGAACGCGGGTTTTGCGCAAGCTCGGCTTCATCCGGGCCGATGGCACGGCGCGTCACCAGATCAAAACGCGCCGCCTGATCGGCGCGGGTCGGGGCATAGCGATTGGCATTCGCCTCGCGCCCCGAAGCAAGCTGCAAGAACCGTTTCACGATGCGGTCTTCCAGGCTGTGAAACGTCACAACCGCCAGCTTGCCCCCCGGCTTCAGCGCGCGCTCTGCCGCCATAAGCCCTTCGGCAAGCTCGGTAAATTCGGTGTTCACCGCGATACGGATCGCCTGAAAACTGCGGGTCGCGGGGTGGCTTTGGCCCGGTTTCGGGCGCGGCAGACATTTGGCAATGATTTCGGCCAGTTGCAGCGTGGTTTCAATCGGCGCGCGCGTGCGGGCCTCGACAATGGCGCGGGCGATGCGGCGCGAGGCATGTTCTTCGCCGTAAAGATAAAGAATGTCGGCCAGCACCGCCTCATCCGTGGTGTTCACCAGATCGGCGGCGCTTTCGCCCTCTTGCGCCATGCGCATGTCCAAAGGGCCGTCTTTTTGGAACGAAAAGCCGCGATGCGCCTGATCAAGCTGCATCGAGGACACGCCAAGATCCAGCACGATGCCATCCAGCAAGCTGTCACTATAGCTGTCGAGTTCCGAAAAATTGCCCGCCACCAGCCGCAGCCGGTCGCCATATTCCCCCGCCCATTGCGCCGCCATTTCCAGCGCCAGAGGGTCGCGGTCTACGCCGATCACGCAATTTGCCCCGGCAGCCAAAAGCCCCTTGGTATAGCCCCCCGCCCCAAAGGTGCCATCCAGCCACAGCCCGGAAACCGGGGCCACGGCGGCAAGAAGCGGGGTCAGCAGAACCGGGATATGGGGGGCGCGGTCTGGCAGGGCTGCGCGGTCAGTCATGGCCTTACCCGCCCCGTGATGCGCGCCCCACAAGGGCCAGCGGATCTATGCCATCGTCATCGTCATCTTCGGCAAGCTCTGCCTCGTAGACTTCGCGGCGATACAGTTTGAAACGGTTGGTAAAACCAGCAAAAGCCGCCTCGCCGCCGCCTGTCAGATCATCACCCAGAAAGCCCATCTTTTCGCGCACTTTCGGCGGCAGAACGATACGGCCATCGGGCTCCACCTCGATCATCACCGAGCGGCTGATAAGATCGCGCTCAGCGCGGTCGCGCTCAGGCGAACCCAGCTCCATCGCTTCGATCTTGGCTGCCAGCGCATCCGCGCCCACGCGCGAATAGCATTCCACAAAGCGGCGATGCTTGCCGCCATAAACCATGTAGACGCGCGCGCGGGGGTTTTGTTCGGTGACGGGGTCTTCGGCATCCAGAATCCGGCGGAAGGCTGCCGGGATGGATACCCGCGCCTTGCTGTCTACCTTCTGGTAGAACTCGCCTCTGAACGCCTCGCTCGCCATTGGCCTTTCGGCTCCGTTCGGTGGGGCGGATGCCCCGGAAAAGAAAAGGCGGACCGGGTTGCTGCCACGACCCGATCCGCCACTGTCCCATCGCTGGGCGTCCTACGCGCTTGCCACCTGGGGGAGATGTCTGCTCGCTCGCGCGCCGGATCTCGTTGTCTCGTAAGACGAAAGCGGTTGCCTGTATGAGCCTGTCTTTTTCGCCTTGTTCGGGGTCTTGCGCTGCCCCTCGCGTTTTTTGACCGTCTCGTCTTTCGATGAACAAGGGATGCCATGGGAATTGATGGGAATCAACGGAAATCTACGGGCAATCGCGACCAGATCTTGTGTGAAACATACCGCAAAAACAGGATTTAGTGCCCAGATTGGTTCTATTTCATCAACAAATAGTCAAACTGGTAAATTGTGTCGCTAAATATGGTGTCACGGCGCGGGAACGGCTTTTCCCAAGCTTTCCCAAAAATTTTCCAACCAAAAGCAGAAAAATCAGAACGTAAGGGGAACATGCGCTCAAGCAATCTTACGAGAAATGAAAATTCGGCGCCAGTGACCCGAATTTCCCGTGATTTCCCATGAAAGTGATTCGGCGCGGCGCGGGCGGCAAATCAGAAAGACTGCCCCCCGCCCATGCGCGCCCTGTCAGCCCCTCAGGCGACGCCCTGCGCGATCAGGCCCTTGGCAATGCGGGCATAGGCTTCGGCCGCGGCACCATCGCCCGCCGCAACCGGCGCGCCGGCATCGCCGGCCAGCCGCACCTCCAGCGCCAGCGGCAGTTCTGCAAGCAACGGAACCCCCAGCCGGCGCGCCTCGGCGGCCACGCCGCCATGGCCGAAAAGATGTTCCTCATGGCCGCAATTCGGGCAGACATAGGTGGACATATTCTCAATCAACCCCAAAATCGGGGTTTTCAGCTTTTGGAACATGTCGATGGCCTTCTTGGCATCCAAAAGCGCCACGTCCTGCGGGGTGGAAACCACAATCGCGCCCGACAATTGCGTGCGCTGGCCCAAGGTCAGTTGAATATCGCCGGTGCCGGGCGGCAGGTCGATCACCAGCACATCCAGCTCTCCCCACAGAACCTGCGTCAAAAGCTGCTGAAGCGCGCCCATGATCATCGGGCCGCGCCAGACCACGGCCTCATCTTCCTTCAGCATCAGGCCAAGTGACATCATGGTAACGCCATGGGCCTTCACCGGCTCAATCAGCTTGCCATCGGGCGAGGCGGGGCGCTTGGACACCCCCATCATTCGCGGCTGGCTGGGGCCATAAATATCGGCATCCAAAAGCCCGACACGCCGGCCCTGACGCGCCAGCGCCACGGCCAAATTCGACGAAACCGTCGATTTTCCCACGCCGCCCTTGCCCGATCCCACAAGAATAACATTGGCAATGCCGGGCAGCGGCTGCGGGCCGCCCTGATGCGGGGTGGCATGTTGGCCGATTTTCAGGTTGGGCGCGGCGGGTGGCTTGGCTGCCGGGCCATGCGCTGTCATCACGACCTGCACCTTTGTAGCCCCCGCCGCACGCAGGGCCGCTTCGGCCGCGGCCTGAACCGGGGCCAAAGCCCGCGCTTCGTCGGCGCTGCTGGCCTCGATCACGAATCGCACCTCGTCGCCCTCAAGCGACAAGGCCCGCACCAGATCGTGCGACATCAGATCCCCGCCGCCCGGCACGACAATGCCCGCCAGCACTTTGCGCAGCTTTTCCATATCCAGTGCCACGGCGCTCTCCCTGAATTCGCGTCTGCCTATGATTTCCGCACAGTTGACCGCTTTGCGGCAAAGGGCAAGGCGGGCTTGACCATTTGCTCAAATTTTCAGCGAAGCGTTTGTTAATCATGACGTTTTCGTGACGCTCAGCCATGCGATTGCTGCATGGCGGCATTGCGCAACCAAGATATTGTGCAGTTGCAGCATTTACCCCATGTTTGCCCTAACAAGACGGGGCGGCCAAAGCAGCAGTCAGCGACCACCCCCGTTTCCAAGGAAAGTACCCGCGTTATGGCCTTTATCAACACCACCACCCATGCCGACGAGCTGTCGCTTCGCGATCTCGCTTTGCGCCCCGCCCGCAGCCTGCAACTGATGGCGCAGCGCCGCCGCGTATATCGGCAGACCCTGACCGAACTTGACGCCCTGTCGGACCGCGATCTGGCGGATCTGGGGCTGCATCGCTCGATGATTTCCGCCGTCGCCAAGGATGCGGCTTACGGCAAATAACATAGCCTGACGGGGCCCTCTCTTCCCAGTTCTGGCCCCTGACACGGCGCGGCGGTGCCGACCCTCCCTTCAGCCCGCCACCTTTTCACAGCTTCGACCGGCCCTCCTCCTCCCTCGGGCCGCTCGGATCAGCGGTGCCCCCTTCCTCCTCCCTCGGGGGTGCCGCGCCCGAATAGCAGATGGCCCTTCCTCCTCCCTCGGGGCCAGATGCCATGGCGGCGGATCGTCCTCCCTTGATCCCCCGCCACCCTATCCGCTGGCCCTCTCCTCCTCCCTTGGGCCCGACGGACAAGCGGCGGCCCCTTCCTCCTCCCTCGGGGCTGCCGCATTCCGCCCCCCCCACCTGCTTGCAAAGCCCGAAGCGCCCCGCGATAGTCGCCCCGAATTTTGGGGGGCACATGCGGGCATCTGTCATTTCATCGGCGCTGGTGGCGTCTCTTGTCGGCTATGGGTCCACCATTGCGCTGATCTTGTCAGCGGCGGCGGCGGTGGGAGCCAGCCCGGAACAAACCGCAAGCTGGGTCTTTGCCATCTGCATTGCCAAGGCGGTCGGCTCGGCACTGCTGTCGGTCTGGAAACGCGTGCCGGTGGTGCTGGCATGGTCAACCCCCGGCGCGGCACTGATTGCCGCAACCGAAGGGATTTCAATGACCGAAACGGTCGGGGCGTTTGTGCTTTCGGGCGTGTTGGTGGCGCTGACTGGGGCGGTGCGGCCCCTGGGCCAATTGGTAGGCCGCATTCCCGATGGCGTGGCCTCGGGCATGTTGGCGGGCGTCCTGCTGCCGTTTTGTCTGAAGGGCACCGCTGCGGCGCAAGCCCTGCCGGCGCTGGTTTTCCCGATGGTGGCGGTCTTTGTGCTGGTGCGGCTGAAAAACCCTGCCATGGCCGTGCTTGCGGCGCTGGGTTTGGGGCTGGTGCTGGCCTTCGGTCTGGGCAGCGCCAGCGCACCGGTGCTGCTCAGCCTGCCGCTGCCGCAGCTTACCTTCATCGCCCCCGATTTCCGGCCAGATGTGCTTTTGGGCTTGGGCCTGCCGCTTTATCTGGTGACGATGGCATCGCAAAACCTGCCGGGCTTTGCCACGCTGCGCGCCCATGGTTTCAAACCACCCGTGCAAGAGGGGCTGGTGACGACCGGGGTTTTATCGGGCATTTCAGGGCTTTTCGGCGCCCACCCGATCAGCATGGCAGCAATCACCGCCGCCATTTGTATGGGACCAGACACCCACCCCGATGCCAGCCAGCGCTGGAAGGCGGGGGTGGTCTATGCCGGGTTCTGGGCGCTTTTGGGCCTTTTCAGCCCGGTCATTCTGACGGTTTTGCAGGCCCTGCCCCCGGCGCTGATGGTGGCACTGGTCGCGCTGGCGCTGATGGGGCCGCTGATGGGCGCTGTGACCGGGGCCTTCACCCCGGTTGACACCCGCTTTGCCGCAACGATGACCATGGTGGTTACCGCCAGCGGTGTGGCCGCCCTTGGTATCGGCGCGGCATTTTGGGGGCTTTTGGCGGGGCTGGCCCTGCACGGGCTGGACCAGATACGCCAACACCTGCGCCAGCGCGGCTGAGGCAAAGAAAAACCGGGCCCACAGGCCCGGTTTCACCGCACGAAACGGCTTGCCCGATCAGAAATCAGTCGGCGCGCCGCCTTCCTGTTTGCGCTTGGCCACAAAACGGCGCAGCTCCTCTTGATGGTCGCCATTCATTGCCGGGGCTTCGAATTCCGCCATGATCTGCTTGTAGATCCGATGCGCGCGTTCCGGCGTCCAATGCGCACCATCAGCGGCCCATGCCTCGTAATTGCGCCAATCGCTGACGAAGGGCTGATAGAAGGCCGTCTGATAGCGGTCTTGCGTGTGCTGGCAGCCAAAGTAATGCCCGCCCGGCCCCACTTCGCGAATGGCGTCAAAGGCGATGTCATCTTCGGCCGTGGCCCAGATTGGCTGTTCATAATAGCGCTGGATCATCTGCAAGACTTCGCAGTCCATGATGAACTTTTCGGGGCTGGCGATCAGCCCGCCCTCAAGCCAGCCCGCCGCGTGGTAGACCATGTTGCTGCGCGACTGCACCGCCGCCCAAAGGCTGTTGGAGGTTTCCCACATCGCCTGACCATCCGGCACGTTGGCCGCACAAACGCCAGACGACCGCAGCGGCACCTTGTAATGACGCACCATCTGGCCCGTCATCTGGGTTGCGCGCATATATTCCGGCGTGCCAAAGGCCGGCGCCCCCGATTTCATATCGACGTTACTGGTGAAGGTGCCCAAGGCAATCGGGCAACCGGGGTTGATGTATTGCAGCAAAGCCGCCGCAGCCAGACCTTCGGCCATCGACAAAGCCACCGCACCCGACATGGTGACAGGCGCCATAGCCCCCGCCAGTGTAAAGGGCGTGATGACCACAGGCTGCCCGCGCCGGGCAAGCCGCATCGCGCCATCGAGCATCGGGAAATCATGTTTCAGGGGCGAGACCGAGTTGATGTTGGTATACATCCGCGGCTTTGCCTCAAACTCGGCATGGGACAGCCCGCCGGCGATGCGCACCATTTCCATCACGTCTTCGACCCGCTCAGCGCCCAAGCTATAGGCGTGGCAAACCTTGTCGGTCAGCGTCAGCTTTTCATAAAGGCAATCCAGATGGCGCACGCTGGCGTGGATGTCCACCGGTTCCACCGGGTAGCCGCCAGCGATATGGATGCAGTTGAAATACTGCGTCAGCTTGATGAATTCCTTGAAGGTTTCGAAATCGCCCGAGCGTTTGCCGCGCTCCAGATCCCATGCGTTGGGCGGCGATGAGACGTTCACGAACAGCATATGATTGCCGCCCATGATCACCTCGCGCGCGGGGTTGCGCGGGGTGATGGTAAAGGATTCCGGCGCATGGCTCAGCATTTCCATGACGAAATCTTCGTCCATACGCACATTTTCGCCCGTGACCTTGCAGCCCGCCTTTTTGAAAAGTGCAACGGCTTCGGGGTTCAGGATTTCGATGCCAAGCTCTTTCAGAATGCGCATCGTGCCTTTGTGAATGGCCTGCACGCCGTCGGCATCCAAAGGCTCAATCGGCCTGTCGGGATTGACCGGAATACGCCAAGGCATCTGCTCAATAACGGCAGTGCCGGCGCGGGTCTTGTTGCCAGCCCGGCCCCCGGCGCGCGTGCGCTTGCGTCCTGCGGTATCGTCGGTCATCATCATCCCCATACTTACGGCCCCTACGCGGGCTTTTGGGCAAGATGGACGAAAGCGCAGGCACACGCGCACCAGATCAGCGACACTTTCTGTCGTTTTTAGCGGTTCCGTTCAGGCCGCGCCTTGCCCGTCGATCCACTTCGCCAAATGGCTGATGTCTTGCAACACCACATCGGCATGGGGTGCCAGTTCAGGGGCTTCGGCCACGCCAGTCAAGACCGCAACGCGTTTCATCCCCGCAGCGCGGCCGGCGTGCATGTCATGCAGGCTGTCGCCCACCATCACCGCACGCGACGGGGCCACCCCAACCTGCGCCGCAAAGGCCAAAAGCTGGCCGGGCGCCGGCTTGCCGCCCCAGCCCGAATCGCAGCCCGCGACAAAATCGAACAGATCCAGAACCCCCGCCCCGGCCAGATGCGCCCGCGCCGGGGCCTCGGTATCATTTGTGGCAAGGCCCAGCTTCAACCCGCGCGCCTTCAGCGCCGTAAAAACCTGCCGCAAGGGGGCCGCCGGGGCCTGCGGGGCAGTTTCGGAAAGCGCCGACAGGTCTTCAAGAAGCCGCCCCTTATCAAGCCCCGGCGCAAAGCCGTGCATGATGTCAACCAGCTCTGGCGTGGTCGAGGCAATTACCAGACTTTCCTTTGTAAATCCGCCACTTGCCAGATCATATCCCAGGGCTTTGGCAAGGGGCTCAGCCTGCACGCCATGGCCTTGCATCAGGGCAATCGCCCGGGCAGTCCAGCCTCCCCAGGTGGCGCGGAAATCAAACAGCGTGCCGTCTTTATCGAAAATTGCCGCGTCGATCATGTCTTTTCCGTTTCCCGTTTTCCTGGCCGCAGCCGTTCAGGTCCAATGCGGATCGCGCCCGCCCGGCAGGCCCATGCGCGCATCGCCCAGGGCGGTTGGCGGCAGATCCAGCCCCGCCGCACAGGCCAGCACCCTCTCGTCGCTTTGCAGGATATAATCGACAAGCGCCGCCAGAAAATGCGGATCGCGCGCCGCCTTGCCCAGATCCGCCGGCGCAGCCCCGGTCGCGTTAAGGAATCCGTTAAGCTCCTCAGGCTGGCTTAGCAGCCAAGAAAGCGCCTGAAGTGCCACAATCTCAGCGGAGTCCTGCCGATTCACAGGGTTTTCCCCAAGGTTTTACACAGATTTCTATAAAGTTTGCGCAAGTCTGTTACCCTTTCAGAAAGGATTTCTTAACCACTTAGAAGCCATTCTATACCGGTGACAAGTGTTCAAGTGCGCGTGTAATTCAGGGTAGGCAAATCGCCATGGCAGGCAAGGTTCTAATCGTTGACGATGTGGCGACCAATCGCATCGTCATGAAGGTCAAGCTGACCGCGGCAGGTTATCTGCCGGTCGTGGCGCCCGACGGCGCGGCTTGCCTGACGATCGCCCGCAGCGAAGCCCCCGATCTGATCTTGCTGGACCTCTGCCTTCCTGATCTGCCCGGAACCGAAGTTTTGGCCCGGTTGCGCGCCGATCCGGCCACGCGCGATGTGCCGGTGGTGGTGTTTTCCGCCAGCCATGCCCCCGATGCCCGGATCGAAGCCTTCCGCGCCGGGGCCGATGATTTCCTGACCAAGCCGGTTGATGACCAAACCCTTCTGGCCCGTATCCGTAGCCTGATGCGCGCCCATGCAGCGATGGCCGGCCTTGGCACGGACCCGACCGCGATGCCGGTTCTGGGCCTGGCTGAAACCGCGGGTGATTTTGCCCCCCCCGGCACCATCGCCCTGATCTTGCAGCGCCCCGAAACCGCGATGTTTTTGCGCCGCAATCTGACCGGTAAGATCAGCGACAGGGTTTTGGTGCTGACACCGGATGAGGCGCTGGCCGTCGGTTTGCAAAATGGCCCCGCCCCCGATCTTTTCGTGATCGAGGCCGATCTGCCCATTCAGGGCGGCGGGTTGCGGCTGATGTCAGACCTGCGCAGCCGCAGCGCCACGCGCCACGCGGGCTTTGCCATTTATCGCGGCGCAGACAGTCAGGTTTCGCCCGCCATGGCCTTTGATCTGGGCGCAAACGAACTTTTGTCGCCGCAAACCGCGCCGATGGAACTGGCCCTGCGGCTGCAACGTCTGTTGTCGATCAAACACAAAGCAGACCGGATGCGCGCCTCGGTGCAAGATGGCCTGCGGCTGGCGGTGATTGACCCGCTTACCGGGCTGCATAACCGCCGCTATGGTCTGGCACAGTTGCATTCCATTTCTGAAAAGGCCCGGCAGACCGGCGCGGGCTTTGCCGTTTTGGTGGCCGACATCGACCGCTTCAAGTCGATCAACGATCGGTTTGGCCATGCCGCAGGTGATGCGGTTCTGGTCGAGGTGGCAGCACGGTTGCGGCAAAACCTGCGTGCAAGTGATCTGATCGCGCGCATCGGCGGCGAGGAATTTCTGATCGCCCTGCCCGAGATTGATCTGGCCGATGCCCGGCTGATTGCAGAGCGGCTTTGCGCCGTCATGGCAGAACAGGCTTTTGGTCTGCCCACGGCGCCGGATCTGCCTGTGACCATTTCGATCGGGCTGGCCATCAGCGCCGGCGGCGAGACGCCCACGCATTTCGAAACCGTGACCGATATTGTCAACCGGGCCGACCGGGCCTTGATGCGGTCAAAGGCGGCGGGGCGCAATCAGGTGACGATCAGCCGCGCCGCTTAATCGTCGCGTTTTTCGTCTTTTTCGCGGTCTTTCTTGTCATGGTCTTTTGCCCCATGGCGCAGGCCACGTTCCAGCCTGTCGGCAAAGGCGTGGCGTTCCTTGGCGGGCATGGCCAGAATGAAATCTTCCAAAAGCGACTGGCCCAGCCGTGATTGCATCTCCATGCGGCTGTGCTGGTCTTGCATCCGCGCCGCAAAGGCAGGCCCGTCAAACGGGTCTGCGCGCAACAGAGCCAGCAAAGCCTTGGTATCGTCACGCATCATCCGGCGGGTTTCGCGGATTTCCGGCGCCCGTTCAAAAAGCTGGCGGCGCAGTGCCTTGCGGTCTTCGGGCGAAAGCGCCTCGGTATAGGGGCCAAAGCCCAGATCGCGCACCACCGGCGTGCGCAAACCCGGCCCATCGTGCAACATCGCCCCGGCCACCAGACCGATCACCGCAAAATTCAGCGCCAACGACACCGCAAGCGCAATGCGCAAACCTTTGCCTTGCTTCGGGTTTTCAGATTGGGGCTTATCCATGGGCTTATCCATCAGGGGGCCTCGTCCAAAAGGGCATCAAGGCCCGGCATCATGTCAACTTCGGCGCTGGCTCCGGTCAAGAGCGCGCTCATCGCGCCCAGTTCCACCGGCTGCGCAAAGCCGATCCAGAACCCGGCCAGCGTGGCCGTTACCATTCCGGCAAAGGCACCGCCCCCACCGCCAAACAGCCCCCAAAGCCCAGCACGGCGCGGAGATCGCGGCACGGCAATGGGCCGGGGCACGGCGGTTGCTGCGGCGGTGATCGCGGGCATTTCGGCATCGGCATCGGCCAAAACCCGCGCTGTCAGTGCAGACGAGGGCAACAAAGACAGCGGCTGCGCGGCCGGGTCGCGCGCGGCGGCAAACAGCATCTCGAGATCGTCTTCGGTCATTGTCTTATCCCCTTTCACAGCCCCAGCGCGGCCTTTTGCCCGGCAAGGGCCGCCGTCAAAGCGCGCTTTCCTCGCGCTGTCAGGCTTTCTACCGCTTCCACCCCAACATCCAGAATGGCAGCAATCTCGGGGTTGGAAAGCCCCTCGATATGGCGCAGCACCACCGCCTGACGCTGCCGATCCGGCAGGCTGGCCAAAGCGGCCTGCAAGGCATCGGCCCTTTCGCGGGCCATCAAAGCGGCCTCGGTATTGGCGCGGTCATCGGCGGGTTCTGCCACCGCGTCCAACGCCTCAGCACGCCGCCGCCGGGCGCTGCGCTGACGGTCGGTGCAAAGATTGACCGTCACCCGGTAAAGCCAGCTTGAAAGCTGCGCTTCGCCCGGCCGCCAATCGGGGGCCACACGCCACATCCGCAGCATGGCCTCTTGCGCCACATCTTCGGCTTCGGCCCGGTCCCCCAATAGCCGCGCGGCAAAGCCGTAAACCCGCCCCAGATGCCGCCCGGTCAAAACCCGTGCAGCTTCGGCATCGCCTTTGGCATAAAGCACCAAAAGCGCGTCATCCGACAACGGGTCCAGTTCGGACAGGGCTGTATCGCGGGGCATGGTCATCAAAGCGGGTGTATCGGGTCATGAGGGCGGGCGCAAACCCGCCCCCTTTTGCGGGAGGACTTAGTTTTCGCCGCCCATCATCCAGTTCCAGAAACCGCCGCCATGACGGCCGCCTTCCTTATGTTCGCCGCCTTTGCGGTGCTTGCCCTGGCCTTCGCCCATTTCCCCTGCCATCTGGCCGCGTGCGGCTTCGGCCTCTTGCTTGGAAATGGCCCCGTCCGCATCGGCGTCCAGCCGGGAAAACATCTTTTCCCCCATGTTTTTGCCCATGGGCATTGCTTCCAGTTCGGCCGCACTGACAAAGCCATCCTTGTCGCTGTCCAACCGCGCAATCATGTTTTCGGCCATTTGGGCCTTATGCGCCGCAACCGCCTTTTCGCGCATGGCAAGCAGTTCATCAGCGGAAAGCTTGCCGTCCTTGTCGCTGTCAGCCTCGGCAAATTTGGTGCTGCGGGCTTGTGCCAGTTCCTCGACGGTCAGCTTGCCATCCTTATCGGCATCCAGCGCATCGAAATTCATCAGCATGGCGCCCATCTGGCCCCCCATCGGCCCTTTTTCGGCCAGCGCGGCCGTAGACAGGGTGGCCCCCATAAGGGCGGCCATCATCACAGCGGAATGTTTAAAGCTGAGGGTCATATTGCTACTCCGTATCTCATGCGACGCAGCATTTGCGCGCCGTTCATACCCCTCAAACGCCGGCCGCCGCGGTTTCCGTCGCGGTTTTTGTCGCAAAAATTTCTGCCGGCCAAACCGGCCCCAAAAACGCGCAGGTTGCGACAAAGCCGCCCGCCTGCATTTTCGCGCTTCATATTTATGCAATAGCCCGCATATACCTTTTGCAGATTAATTGCGTGAGATGATGATGACCGAGGCACATTCCCCCATGACCGAACACGAAGAACGCCCGCTTTGGCCTTCGATCCGGCGCGGCTGGCGGGGGCGCTGCCCGAATTGCGGGCAAGGCCCGATGCTGCGCGGCTATCTGAAGGTGCGCGATACCTGCCCGGTGTGTAGCGAAGACCTGCATCACCAGCGCGCCGATGATGGCCCGGCCTATCTGACCATCCTGATCGTTGGCCATATTCTGGCCCCGGTGATCATGGCGGTTTATTCCACCTGGCGCCCCGAGCCATGGACCATGGTTGCGATCTTCTCAACGGGGACGGTGGCCTTGTCGCTGTATCTTCTGCCGCGGATCAAGGGCGCCTTTGTGGCGCTGCAATGGGCCAAGCGGATGCATGGGTTCAGCGGCCGCAGTGCCGCCATGGACGCCCCCTTGGATGCCCCCGGTGACATCTGAGCCTGAACCGATCCGCCCTGCCGCCACGGTGATCTTGTGGCGCAAAACCGCCTTGGGGGCAGAGGTTTTGATGGGCCAGCGGGGCGCGCGGGCGGTGTTCATGCCGTCAAAATATGTGTTCCCCGGCGGGGCGGTTGACCCCGTGGATCATCAGGGCGCGGGGCTTGACCTGGCTGCGGCCTGCCGCGAAAAGCTGGCGCGGCATTGCCCCCCCGGCGCGCCGAATGCCGAAACGCTGGCACGCGCGGCCCTGCGCGAATTGCATGAGGAAACCGGGTTGCGCCCGGACCCGGCCGCGCCGATGCAATTCGTCTTTCGCGCCATTACCCCCCCCGGCCGGACCCGGCGTTTTGATGCGCGGTTCTTTCTGATCCCGGCCAAAGGCGCTTTGGGCGATACGGTAGCGTTTTCCGACGCCACGGATGAGCTATCGCATCTGCACTGGATTGGCCTGTCTGATGCCCGCGCGCTGGATCTGCCCTTCATCACCGAGGTGGTATTAGCGGAAGTCACCGCGCTTTTGACCGGTGCAGAGCAGCCCGGCGTGCCGTTTTTCGACAATTCCGGCCCGGTGCCGACCTTCCGACGGCTGTAAAAGGGCTTCGCCCCGAGGCCAGATATTTCTTTCGACAACCGCCCATAAGCGCGGACCAGTGGCCTATGGCACAACCGCCCCAAGAAAGGGCGCAGCGATCGAACCCTAGCCGCGCCACTGCGCGGGGATCAGCCCGCGCAGGGCATTTCCAACCCAAAGCCGCACCTTTGGCAGTTCTTCGGCGCGCAAAACCGCCTCAGGGCAGGCGAGTTCGGCGCGCAGCACACCCGGCAGCAGGCCCGATGACAGGGGGGGCGTGCGCATCCCTTCGCCCCGGTCGAAAAAGAGCGTGGTGATGGTGCCGTCGCAGACCTCTGCGCGCTCATTCAGAAAGATCAGCTCCTCCACCCCTTCGGGCAAAGCGGCACGCGCCGTGTCATAGGCTACCCGGTTGGTGGATTTGATGGCAAGCCATGGGTCATGTGACAAAAGCCGGGCCGGGGCCAAGGCCAGCCGCCATTCGGGCGGCGACACCGGCAAGGCCGCCTGCGCCACCTCAATGCGCCCGCCCGCATCCAGCGTCAGCCGCAGCCTTGCGCCTTGCGCCGGATCGGCCTGCGTGGCAGCGGCATCGAACCCCGCGGCATCGAACCCCCAGCCCAGCGCCCGCGCCCCCGCCGCCATCCGCGCCCGGTGCAGCGCCAGCCGTGCGGGCGGCGATCCTGCGCGCAGCGTCTCGATCAGCTTCAGCCCCGGCGCACCAGCCCCTGAACGTAACGCGCTTTCCACAGCGCCTCCTCCCATTCGCCTGTCGCGGTGCTGTCCTGCACCACCCCGCCGCCGACATTCAGCACAATATCCTGCCCATCGACCTTTAGCGTGCGGATCGCCACATTGAACCGCGCCGCGCCATCCGGTGCCATCCAGCCGATTGCGCCACAATAGGCCCCGCGGGCAAAGGGCTCTACCTCGCGGATAATCTCCATCGCCCGAATTTTGGGCGCCCCGGTAATGGACCCGCAGGGAAAAAGCGCGGCCATGACCCCGGCCATCGACGGCGCCTCGACCAGATCGCCAACCACGGTGGATACCATCTGATGCACCGTGGCATAGGTTTCCACCGCGAAAAGCTTGGGCACTTTGACGCTGCCCACCTTGGCCACGCGGGCAATATCATTGCGCAAAAGGTCGACGATCATCAGGTTTTCCGCCTGACCCTTTTCGCTGGCCCTGAGTTCCTCGGCCAGTTCGGCATCGACCACCGGGTCCGCATCACGCGGGGCGGTGCCCTTCATCGGCCGCGCCTCGATCCGGCCCGTGGCTGTCACCGCGATGAACACCTCGGGGCTGCGCGACACCAGCACCGGCGCGATCCCCAGATCGACAAAGGCCCCGCGCCCCACCGCCTGCCGGGCGCGCAGCGCGCCATAAAGCCCCAGCGCCGTGCCCTGCAAAAGCTGCGTCCGCATCGGGAAGGTCAGGTTGATCTGATAGCAATCGCCCGCGCCGATATAGGCCATGACCTTGGCCATCGCCGCGTCATAGTCACCGCGCGCAATCAATGGCACGAGCGGGGCAATCTCTACGCCCGGCGCCTCGGCCGCGGCACGCTCCAACACCGGCCCCGCAGCTTTGGGCGCGGGAAAAACCCCAAAGACCGCGCGGGGGCCGCCATCGGCAGGCTCCAGCCCGGCCATTTTCGGCTCCAGCACATAGCCCGCTTCATAAGAAAGCCAGCCCGCCACCCAGAACCCTTCGGCCCGCGCCGCATCCAGCGCCGCCAGAAGTGCGGGCACTTCGGCCCCGGTTTGGGCCACCAGCACCGCCTGCGCGCCATCAAACAGCACGGGCTGGCCATCGGGGCCATCCTCGAGCAATACCTGTTCCAGACCTGAAGGCGCGCGCGTTTCCATCGCTCCTAGCTAAGGCTTTGCCTGCGCCCTGACCAGTGCCTGCCCGCCGCCTTGTCCGCATTTTCCGACTTGGCCCCATTTCCAACGCGGCCCCATTTCCAACGCAGCCCGAATACCCGCTGTTTGCCGCTTGACCGCGCGCGTGGCAGCACTCACATTCCCGCGCATGAGCTATCTTCTGATCAAAGCCGCAATCTCGGGCCTTCTTATCGCGCTGGCGTCAGAAACCGCCCGGCGGTTTCCGGGAATTGGGGCGCTGATCGTATCGCTGCCTTTGGTGTCGATCCTGTCGATGATCTGGCTTTGGCGCGACACGCAAGATGTCGAACGGCTTGCCGCGCATTCCATCGGCACAATCTGGTTTCTGGCCCCTTCGATCCCGATGTTCTTCACCCTTCCCGCCATGATGCGCGCCGGATGGGGCTTTTGGCCCGCGCTTGTTGCCTCTTGCGCGCTGACCGTCGGGTTATATCTTTTGATGCTGTGGATCGGCCCGCGTTTCGGCCTGAAACTCTAACTGCGGGCTGCGCCCGAATCCCCTTGCACCCCCGCCGCCGATGGCTATAACCCCCGACAATTTGCGCACAGTCAGGGGGCCGCCATGCCAAAAAGAACCGACATAAAGTCGATCATGATCATTGGCGCCGGCCCTATTGTCATCGGCCAGGCCTGCGAATTTGACTATTCCGGCGCCCAAGCCTGCAAGGCGCTGCGCGAGGAAGGTTATCGCGTCATCCTCGTCAACTCGAACCCGGCCACCATCATGACCGATCCCGGTCTGGCCGATGCCACCTATATCGAGCCGATCACGCCTGAGGTTGTGGCCAAGATCATCGAAAAAGAACGTCCCGACGCGCTTTTGCCCACCATGGGCGGGCAAACCGGCCTGAACACCGCGCTTTCGCTGGCCGATATGGGCGTTTTGGAAAAGTTCAACGTCGAGCTGATCGGCGCCAAGCGCGAGGCCATCGAAATGGCCGAAGACCGCAAGCTGTTCCGCGAGGCGATGGACCGTATCGGCCTTGAAAACCCCAAGGCCACCATCGTTGCCGCCCCCAAGGTGAACGGCAAATATGACATCGCCGCCGGCATCCGCGAGGCAATGGAGGCGCTGGAATATGTCGGCCTTCCCGCCATCATCCGCCCCGCCTTTACCATGGGCGGCACCGGCGGCGGCGTAGCCTATAACCGCGACGACTATGAGGCGATCATCAAATCCGGGCTTGAGGCCAGCCCCGTTGCGCAGGTTCTGGTCGATGAATCGCTGCTGGGCTGGAAAGAATATGAAATGGAGGTTGTCCGCGACAAGGCCGACAACGCCATCATCGTTTGCTCCATCGAAAACATCGACCCGATGGGCGTGCATACCGGCGACAGTATCACCGTCGCCCCGGCGCTGACGCTGACCGACAAGGAATACCAGATCATGCGGAACGGCTCCATCGCCGTCTTGCGCGAGATCGGGGTTGAGACCGGCGGTTCCAACGTGCAATGGGCGATCAACCCCGCCGATGGCCGCATGGTCGTGATCGAAATGAACCCGCGCGTCAGCCGCTCCTCGGCGCTGGCCTCAAAAGCCACCGGCTTTCCGATTGCCAAAATCGCCGCGAAGCTGGCCATCGGCTATACGCTGGACGAGCTGGACAACGACATCACCAAGGTCACGCCCGCGTCGTTTGAACCGACCATCGACTATGTCGTCACCAAAATTCCGCGCTTTGCCTTTGAAAAATTCCCCGGCTCGGAACCGAACCTGACCACCGCGATGAAATCGGTGGGCGAGGCGATGGCGATTGGCCGCACCATTCACGAATCGCTGCAAAAGGCGCTGGCCAGCCTTGAAACCGGCTTGTCGGGCTTTGATGACATCGCCATTCCCGGCGCGCCTGACAAGGCTTCGATCATGAAGGCGCTGGGGCAGGCCACGCCCGACCGGCTGCGCGTGATTGCCCAAGCCATGCGCCACGGGCTGACCAATGATGAAATCATCACCGCCACCGCCTTTGATCCGTGGTTCCTGAACCGTATCCGCGAAATCATCGACGCTGAGGCCGGGGTCATTGCCAACGGCCTGCCCGCCGATGCCGAGGGCCTGCGCGGCCTGAAGATGATGGGCTTTACCGACAAGCGCCTTGCCACCCTGACCGGCCGGGCCGAGAGCGAAATCCGCCGCGCCCGCCGCAGCCTTGGCATCACCGCCGTTTTCAAGCGCATCGACACCTGCGCCGCCGAATTTGAGGCCCAGACCCCCTATATGTATTCCACCTATGAAGCCCCGGCGATGGGCGATGTGGAATGCGAATCCCGCCCCACGGGTGCGAAAAAGGTGGTCATCCTTGGCGGTGGCCCGAACCGTATCGGCCAAGGCATTGAATTTGACTATTGCTGCTGCCACGCCTGCTACGCGCTGACCGAAGCGGGCTATGAGACCATCATGGTCAACTGCAACCCGGAAACGGTTTCGACCGACTATGACACCTCGGACCGGCTGTATTTCGAACCGCTGACCTTGGAACATGTGCTGGAAATCCTGCGCGTCGAACAGGAAAATGGCACGCTTCATGGCGTGATCGTGCAGTTCGGCGGCCAGACCCCCCTGAAGCTGGCCAATGACCTGCATGAGGCCGGGATCCCGATCCTTGGCACCACGCCCGACGCCATTGATCTGGCCGAAGACCGTGAGCGTTTCCAACAGCTTTTGCAGGATTTGGGCCTGAAACAGCCGCATAACGGCACCGCGCGGTCGCGCGATGAGGCTTTCGCCGTGGCGAAAGATGTGGGCTACCCCTTGGTCATCCGCCCCTCATTCGTGCTGGGCGGCCGCGCCATGGAAATCGTCCGCGACGACGCACAGTTGGAACGCTACATCTCTACCGCCGTGCAGGTTTCGGGCGACAGCCCGGTGCTGTTGGACAGCTATCTGTCTGGCGCGGTCGAGGTTGACGTTGATGCACTGTCGGACGGTCAAAACGTTCATGTCGCGGGCATCATGGAACATATCGAGGAAGCGGGCGTCCACTCGGGCGATTCTGCCTGCTGCCTGCCGCCGCACCAGCTTTCGGCTGAGGTGGTTGCCGAGTTGAAGCGCCAGACCGTCGTCATGGCCAAGGCGCTGAATGTCGTTGGCCTGATGAACGTGCAATTCGCCATCAAGGACGGCGTAATCTACGTTTTGGAAGTGAACCCGCGCGCCAGCCGCACCGTGCCTTTTGTCGCCAAAGCAACCGACAGCGCCATTGCCTCTATCGCCGCACGACTGATGGCGGGTGAACCCTTGTCGAACTTCCCCGAACGCGCCGCCTATCCCGCAGGCGTTGGCCCGGACAGCTCTCTGCCGCTGGCAGATGCCCATACGCTGGCCGATCCGATCACGCCCTGGTTCAGCGTGAAAGAGGCCGTGCTGCCCTTTGCCCGCTTCCCCGGCGTTGACCCGGTTCTGGGGCCGGAAATGCGTTCAACCGGCGAGGTGATGGGCTGGGACCGCACCTTCCCGCTGGCCTTCCTGAAGGCACAGATGGGCGCGGGCGTCACCCTGCCCGAACAGGGCCGCGCCTTTGTGTCGATCAAGGATATGGACAAGACTCCGGCCTTTGCCGCGGCGCTGCGCGATCTGATCGCGCAAGGCTTCGAGATCGTCGCGACCAAGGGCACCGCCGGCTGGCTTGCCGCCGAAAACATCCCGGCAACGCAGGTGAACAAGGTTTGGGAAGGCCGCCCGAATATCGTGGACCGGCTGAAAAACAACGACATCGCGATGGTGATGAACACCACCGAGGGCACGCAGGCCATCAGCGACAGCCGCGATATTCGCCGCGTCGCCTTGATGGACAAGATCCCCTATTTCACCACCGCCGCCGCCTGCATCGCCATTGTCGCCGCAATGAAGGCCCGCGCCGATGGCTATGGCGTCAGGACGCTGCAAGGCTAAGGCCAGAAGCCCAAATATCGCAAAGGAAAGGCCTGCCCCCGTGCGGGCTTTTCTTTTGCCGCCATGAACCGTTTGCCGCCAAAAGTCTTTTACCGCATGAAAAAGGGGACCACCGGCGCTGGCCCGTGATCCCCCGTTTCTGTGTTGCGCGAACCGTTCATGCCGGCTGCGCCAGCGTCCTCAGCCGCATTTCGAATGGCCGCAATCGGTGCAGGTCATGCAGCCCTCTTTCATCTGCATGGCATAGCTGCCGCAGGATGGGCAGGCTTTGCCCTTGGGCGCGCCGCCGACCACCATGATTTCCGCCTTGGGATCAGATTTCAGGCCAAGCCCTTCGCCCTCGATGAAACCAATGGCGATCAGGTGGCGTTCGATCACGCCGCCAATAGCCGCCAGAATCGACGGGATATAGCGGCCTTCCATCCAGGCCCCACCGCGCGGGTCAAAGACCGCTTTCAGTTCTTCCACCACAAAGGAAATATCGCCACCGCGCCGGAACACCGCCGAAATCATCCGCGTCAAGGCCACGGTCCAGGCGAAATGCTCCATGTTTTTCGAGTTGATGAACACTTCAAACGGGCGGCGGTGGCCTGAGAAAACCACGTCATTGATGGTGATATAAAGCGCATGTTCGCTGCCCGGCCATTTCACCTTGTACGTATGGCCTTCCAGCGAGGAGGGGCGCTCCAGCGGTTCGGAAAGATAGATCACCTCGCCGCCATGGGCCTGCTCAGGGGCCTCGGAGGGGGTCTTGTCGCTGGCCTCAGACACGGTCAGCACCGATCCGGTCACATCATTTGGGCGATAGGTGGTGCAGCCTTTGCAGCCCTGATCCCAAGCGGCCATATAGACCTCTTTGAAATCATCAAAGGAAATGTCCTCGGGGCAGTTGATGGTTTTCGAAATCGACGAATCGATCCATTTCTGCGCTGCGGCCTGCATCCGCACATGATCCAGGGGCGGCAGGGTTTGCGCGTTCACAAAGTAATCCGGCAAAGGCGCGTCGCCATGGGTTTCACGCCAAAGCCGCACGGCGTAATCGACCACTTCTTCTTCGGTGCGCGAACCGTCTTTTTGCAAAACCTTGCGGGTATAGGCATAAGCAAAGACCGGCTCGATGCCGGAACTGACATTGCCGGCATAAAGGCTGATGGTGCCGGTCGGCGCGATAGAGGTCAAAAGCGCGTTGCGGATGCCATGGCTGCGGATGGCGTCGCGCACGTCGTCATCCATCTGCATCATATTGCCCGAAGCCAGATAGCCCTTGGCATCGAACAGCGGGAAAGCGCCTTTTTCCTTGGCCAGATCGACCGAGGCCAGATACGAGGCCCGCGCAATGGCCTTCATCCATTCTTCGGTCTTGGTCGCGGCTTCGGGGCTGCCATAGCGCAGCCCCAGCATCAAAAGCGCATCGGCAAGGCCGGTCACGCCAAGGCCGACGCGGCGTTTGGCGCGGGCTTCGGCCTCTTGTTCAGGCAGGGGGAAGCGGCTGGCATCCACCACGTTATCCATCATGCGAATGGCCATGCGCACCAGATCGTTCAGCGCCGTGGGGTCCAGTTCGGCCTTGGGCGTAAAGGCCCCTGTCACCAAAGTGGCAAGGTTGATCGAGCCAAGCAGACAGGCACCATAGGGCGGCAGAGGCTGTTCGCCGCAGGGGTTGGTGGCGGCAATCGTTTCACAATAGCCAAGGTTATTGGCCTTGTTGATCCGGTCGATGAAAATCACACCCGGCTCGGCAAAATCATAGGTGTTGCGCATGATCTTGTTCCACAGATCACGCGCCGGGATGGTCTTGAACACCTTGTCGCCAAAGACCAGCTCCCACGGGCCATCGGCCTTGACCGCCTCCATGAAGGGGTCCGTCACCAGCACAGAAAGGTTGAACATGCGCAGGCGGGCGGGGTCTTTCTTGGCCTCGATGAAAGCCTCAATATCGGGGTGATCGCAGCGCATGGTGGCCATCATCGCACCCCGGCGCGAGCCTGCCGACATGATGGTGCGGCACATCGCATCCCAGACATCCATGAAGGACAATGGGCCAGAGGCATCGGCGGCCACGCCCTTCACCTCGGCCCCGCGCGGGCGGATGGTGGAAAAGTCATAGCCGATACCGCCGCCCTGCTGCATGGTCAGCGCGGCCTCTTTCAGCGCATCAAAAATGCCGCCCATGCTGTCGGGCACCGTGCCCATGACAAAGCAGTTAAAGAGCGTGACATTGCGCGCCGTGCCGGCACCGGCTGTGATGCGCCCGGCGGGCAGGAATTTGAACCCTTCCAGCGCCTTGTAAAACTTGTCTTCCCAAAGGGCCGGGTCTTTTTCCACCTCGGCCAGCGCGCGGGCGATACGGCGCCACGAATCTTCCACCGTGCCGTCAATCGGCGTGCCATCCGCCGCTTTTAGCCGATATTTCATGTCCCAAATGGCTTCGGCAATCGGCGCGGAAAAAGGCGTCATCGGGGGCATTCCTTGTGGCTTTGTCGGAAGAAAGCCCAAGATACGCCCCCTGAAGGCCGGGGTCAACTTGCGTTAATGGCCCGGCCGACTATCATAAGATCATCGGGGGAATCGTGGATCATCTGAACATCATCAAACTTTGCGTCGGCGCAGAATCGGTCGAAGACCTGATCGACTGGCAGCAGCAAAATACCGGTCGCTGGGCCGCCGGCACGGCCGAACATGTCACCCGCATGTGGCCCAAGCGCGCCGATGAAATTCTGGCGGGCGGGTCGCTTTATTGGATTATTAAAGGGCAGGTTGCGGCCCGCCAACGTATCCTGCGGCTTGAGGAACGTCGGGGCGATGATGGCATTGCCCGCTGCGCGCTGGTGCTGGACATCGACGTGATCCGCACCGAAAACGCGACGCGACGCCCGTTTCAGGGCTGGCGCTATCTGGACCCCGCCGACAGCCCGCGTGACCTGCCCAAAGGCCGCAAGCTGGACGACAAACTTCCGCCGGAACTGGCGCTGGCGCTGGCGGAAATCGGGCTGCGATAGCCCCCCTTCCCTTTTCGCAACCGCCACGCCACAACTGCCGGCATGACCCAACGCCCGCTTTGGCTGATCGCCGCCCCCATCGTCTTTCTGATCCTTTGGTCCGCGGGCTTTGCCGTGGCAAAAATCGCTGTCACCCATGCCAGCCCGCTGACGGTTCTGGCGTTGCGCTATTGTCTGGTGCTGATGCTTTTGCTGCCGGTGGCGCTGGTCATGCGCCCGCCCATGCCTTCGGCGCGCGCGGCGCTGGATGTGGCGATTGTCGGCTTTCTTATTCAGGTGGTGTATTTCGGCCTGTGCTATGTGGCTTTCAAATCAGGGGTTTCTGCCGGGGCGGTGGCGATTATCGTTTGCCTGCAACCCATCCTGGTGGCGCTGGTTTCGCCGCGGATGCTGGGAGAGAGGGTTTCTGCAAAGGGCTGGCTTGGGCTGGCCCTGGGGCTCTTGGGGGCGGCGCTGGCCATTGCCGGGCGTTCCGCCATTGCGGTTGAAAACGGCTTTGGGCTGGCGCTGACCTTTCTGGCCTTGTTCGGCATCACCGCCGGCACGCTTTGGGAAAAGCGTTTCGGGGTTTCGCATCACCCGGTTTCGGCCAATCTGATTCAATATGCGGTGGGCGCGGCCTTTTGCCTGCCGGCCGCACTGCTGATGGAGGACGTCCAGATTGACTGGGCGCCCGAATTCATCTGGGCCATGGCCTATCTGGTGATCGGCAATTCGCTTTTGGCGATGTCATTGCTTTTGGCCATGATCCGCGCGGGCGCGGTGGCCCGTGTTTCATCGCTTTTTTATCTGGTGCCCGCGCTTTCGGCACTTTGCGCCTGGCCCATGCTGGGCGAGGCGATGCCCCCTATCGCCTGGGCTGGCATGGGGTTGGCCGGGCTTGGCGTGGCGCTTGTCAGGGGCGGGCCAAAGCCCGCCAAACCTTAGCCCCCAAGATTTAGCCGGGAAAAGCCTGCGGCAGCCCGACGCCAAGCTGCTTGGCCAGATCTTTCAGCACATCCCCCGCCTGCACCCAATCGGCGCTGCGGGCGGCGTAAAGCGTGGCCTGGCTTTGGTGGATAAGCCCATCCGACAAGATTTTCAGGTGATTTGCCCGCAGCGTTTCCCCGGTCGAGGTGATGTCGGCCACGGCCTCGGCGGTCAGGTTCTTCACTGTGCCTTCGGTTGCACCCTGGCTGTCAACCAGTTGGTAATCGGCAACGCCATGGGCGGTTAAAAACTCGCGCACCAAACGGTGGTATTTGGTGGCAATGCGCAGGCGAAAACCATGTGCCGCCCGAAAGCCCCCCGCCGCCGCGTCCAGATCGTCCAGCGTATCAACGTCGATCCAGGCATCGGGCACCGCAATGATAAGATCGGCATGGCCAAAGCCCAAAGGTGCAAGCTCGGCCACCTGGCTATCCCAATCCGCCAGTTTGTCGCGCACCAGATCCGACCCGGTCACGCCAAGGTGAATGCGCCCCGCCGCCAGTTCGCGCGGAATTTCACCCGCCGACAGCAAGACCAGCTCTACCCCGGCCACCCCGTCAACCGCGCCGGAATATTCGCGTTCATTGCCGGTGCGGCTCATGTAAACGCCGCGTGCGCCGAACCAGTCAAAGGTTTTTTCCATCAGCCGCCCTTTGGACGGCACGCCGATTTTCAACATCACGCGGCCCCCTTCAATGCGGCCAGAAGATTGGGACGGATGATCCCCCCCACCGCCGGAATAGAGCGCCCCTGTCCCAAAACCGCCGTCAGCGCATCATAGCGCCCGCCCGAAGCCACCGGCGGCAGATCGACGGGGCCAACGAAGGCAAAGGTGAAGCCGTCGTAATATTCCATCGTCGTGCGGCCAAGGCTGGCTTCAAACGGCAGCGCGGCCGTGTCGATGCCGTGGGCCGAAAGCGCCTGAAGCCGGGTCGCAAACCGATCAACAGCCGGTGCGATGGCGGGCAAAAGTGGCGTGATGCCGCGCAGATGGTCTAAGGCCGCCGCCGCGGGTGCCTGAAGCGACAAGAGATCGTAAAGCAGGGCCGCTTCGGTGGCGGCGATGGGCTTGGCATCGGCATCTTCGATCAGCGCAGCGGCGCGGCTGGCAATCTCGTCCTCGCTGCGCAGACCAATCATCGGGGCGGATTGCGCGATCAGATCGGCCGGGCTGCCTTTGGCCAGCTTTGCCAAAAGCTGCGCCCGTGCGGCGGGCATTGGCGCGCGGCCGGCAAAACGGTCGAGAAGCGCGCGAAAACGCTTCGGCCGCCAGATATGGCGCAAAAGTGCCGCCTTGCGGCGCGCCGTGGTATCAAGCCCGCGCACCGCTGCCATAAGAATGCCGATGTCACCCGTGACAGCGCGCAGGCCAAGCCCTTGCAACTGCGCAGAAAACAGCGCGAAAACCTCGGCATCGGCAGCTTCGGGCGCGGCACGGTCAAAGACCTCAAAGCCGACTTGCAGATATTCGCTTGCACGCGGGCCAAGGTGATCTTGTTTGCGAAACACCTCGCCCATATAGGCATAGCGGGCCGGATCGGCGCCATGGGCCATATGCGCCTGCACCACCGGCACCGTGAAGTCAGGCCGCAGCATCATCTCGCCACGCAGCGGATCATGCGTAACATAGGCGCGGGCGCGGATGTCTTCGCCGTAAAGGTCCAGCATGGTATCGGCGGGCAGCAGAATGTCGGCCTCAACCGGGGCGGCACCCGCGGCAAGAAAGGCGGCATAAAGGCGCTCGGCCTCGGCGCGGATGGCGGTTTTGCTGGTCATTGCCCCAGCATCTTCTGCACTTGCGCCACCAGATCAGCGCGCGGGATTTCCACCTGCGCGGGCCGGTCTTTCCATTCCTCCAGCGTGGCATTCTGGGCGATTTTGGCGCCAAGGATCAGGTCTTTCAAAATGACCATACCCTTTTCCGCCTCGTTCCCGCCCTGGATCACCGCGACCGGGCTTTCGCGTTTGTCGGCGTATTTCAACTGGTTGCCAAAGTTTTTCGGGTTGCCCAGATAAACCTCGGCGCGGATGCCGGCGTTGCGCAGATCGGCCACCATGGCCATGTAATCGGCCATGCGGTCACGATCCATCACCGTCACCACAACCGGGCCTGCCGATGCCCCCCCAACGCGCCCTTTGGCCCGCAGCGCGGCCAAAAGCCGGTCAACCCCGATCGACACGCCGGTTGCCGGCACAGCCTGCCCGGTGAAACGCTTGACCAGATCGTCATAACGCCCGCCGCCCGAAACCGAGCCGAACTGCCGCTTGCGGCCCTTTTCGTCAAGAATTTCAAAGGTCAGCTCGGCTTCATAAACCGGGCCGGTGTAGTAGCCCAAGCCCCGCACAACACCGGGGTCCAGCACGATGCGGTCTGCGCCATAGCCCTGCCGGTCCAGAAGCTCGGCCATGGTTTCCAATTCGGCCACACCTTCGGCCCCGATCAGCGACGCGCCCACCAGTTCGCGCAACCGCGCAACCGTCGCCGCCCCGCTGGCCCGCTTGGCGCTGGTGAAGCCCATCACAACCTCGGCCTGTTCGGCAGACAGCCCCGCGCCCTTGGTAAAATCGCCCGATTCATCTTTGCGCCCTGCGCCCAAAAGCGCGCGCACGCCCTCATTGCCCAGCCGGTCGATCTTGTCGATGGCGCGCAAAACGATGCCGCGCTCGGTCTCTTTGTTGTCGCCGGCAAGACCCGCGACTTCCATCACACCGTTCAGAACCTTGCGGTTATTCACCTTGACCACATAATCGCCGCGCGGGATGCCAACGGTTTCCAAGGCATCCGACAGCATGGCGCAAATCTCGGCATCCGCCGCGACCGAAGCGGCACCGACCGTATCGGCATCGCATTGATAAAACTGCCGGAACCGCCCCGGACCGGGCTTTTCATTGCGCCAGACCGGGCCCATGGCATAGCGGCGATAAGGCGTCGGCAGGTCGTTGCGGAACTGCGCGGCCACGCGGGCCAAGGGGGCGGTCAGATCATAGCGCAGCGCCAGCCAATCGCCGTCTTCGTCCTGCCAGCCAAAGACGCCTTCATTCGGGCGGTCAACATCGGGCAGGAATTTCCCCAAGGCTTCAACGGTTTCCACCGCAGAAGTTTCCAACGGATCAAAGCCGTAACGGTGATAGACCCCGGTGATCGCATCAAGCATCGCCTTGCGTTCAGAGACTGCGGCCCCGAAGTAATCACGGAAGCCTTTTGGAGTTTCGGCCTTGGGACGGCGGATTTTGGCGTCGGACATTGGATTTCCACCTTGCATCGCTTGGCCCTTCCTCTAACGAAGGGGGAAAGGCACGGCAAGCGGCGGATGCGCAATGGCAGAACTGAACGCAATGGAAGAACGCATGGCGCATCTGATCCGGGCGGTCGATGACCTGTCGGATGTGGTGGCCACTCAGGCGCGCGAGATCGAGACGCTGAAGCGCCGCGTGCAATTGCTGATGGAGCGCGAGGCCGAGCGCGAAGCCACCGGGCTGGGTTCTGCCGAAGCCAACGTTCCGCCGCCGCATTGGTAATGCTGATGGTCTGGCGGGGGGCAATGGTGGCAGCGGCGCTGGTGGCGGGGTTCTTTGCGCTGACATTTGTCTTTCCGCTCAACACCATGGGGGATCCGGCCTATGACATCGCGATGCTGCGGGCGCGGTGGTATGGTGACGGGCTGATCTTCGTGCCGCATGGGATTGCAACGCTTGGCGCGGGTTGGCTCGCGGTGCGGCAGCACAGCCTTTGGGCGCTTTTCGCCGCCCTGTTTGCGCTTGCCACCTTTGCGGTGTTCTTCGGTGAAGAGGGACGGTTTATCCGTTATGGCAGCCCGACGATGCCGCATGAAGAGGCGATGCCAAAGCTTTTCCTATCGCGGCTGGCCACGCTTGGGCTGTCGCTTCTGGCGCTTTTCAGCTTGTGGAGGACAGATGCGCGGGGTTGACCTTTGGGCCTTGGCCCTGACGCTGGCCTTGGGCGCATTCGGTGGGGTGCTGGCCCATGCGGCCCACCTGCCTTTGGGCTATTTGTTGGGGTCTATGGTATTGGTGGGGGTGCTTTCCGCCCTGAATATCAAGCCCTTGGGCAAAACGCCAACCCTGCCGGGGCGGTTGCGTTTTTCCTTCGTGCCGGTGATCGGCGTGGCGATCGGTGGGGCCTTTACCCCCGAAGTCGCCCGCGCCGCGCTTGGCTGGGGGCCGTCGCTGGCGGCGCTGTTCGTCTTTGTGCCTTTGGCCCATGCGCTTGGCTATGCGCTGTATCGCCGGGGCGGCTTTGCCCCGCATGAGGCGTTTTATGGTGCGGTGCCGGGCGGGCTGATTGAAAGCGTGCAGTTGGGCGAAGAGGCGGGGGCGGATGTGCGCCTGCTGATCGTCGTGCAGACCTTGCGGCTGATCCTGACGATCATCACCGTGCCGATGATCTTTCTGGCGCTGACCGGCCATACCGTAGGCTCGGCGGCAGGGGCCGCCATGATCGGGGCCGCCGCCCCGTTAAACCTGCAAGATATTGCCCTGATGGTCGGGGCCGGGCTGATCGGCGCGCAGGCCGGCAAACGGCTGCGCCTGCCGGGCTATATCATCACCGGGCCGCTGCTTTGTTCAGCGGTTTTGCATGTGACGGGGGCGATGCAGGCCATCCCGCAGGGCTGGCTGATCGCGGTGACGCAGGTCATTCTTGGCGCCGGGCTGGGGGTGCGTTTTGTCGGCATGGATCACCGGCTTTTGGCGCGTTGCGGCAAACTTGCCATGCTGAATGGCGCGCTGGCGCTGACGCTGGCCTTCGGCTTTGCCGGTATCGTTCACCTCTTGACCGGCGCGCCGGTTGCGGCGGGTTTTCTGGCCTTTGCCCCCGGTGGGCTTGCCGAAATGAGCCTGATCGCCCTGAGCCTGAACATGTCGGTGATCTATGTCACCGCGCATCATGTGCTGCGCATTTTGCTGGCAGTAAGTTTCGCCAAACTGGGCCGCCGGCTTCTTGTGGGGTGATGCTGCGGGCCGGTTGCCGCGTTGCCATTTTCAGCTTTTGTTGTTAAGGCCGCTTTTACACCCTGTCTGCCAAATGTTTGTCATGAGTGATTCTGATATGAAGCAAAAATCGCAACCCGGCCCGGATTTTCTGTGCATCGGTATGCAAAAGGGCGGCACAAGGTGGTTATATGACGCCATGAACCTGCTGCCCGGCGCCATGATGCCGCCGATCAAGGAAATAAACCATTTTGCACTGCTGAATGGTCGAAAAGGCAGCGATTTCAACGTAAAAAGGGTGTTCGGCCAACGCCTGCGCGCCGTGAATGACGAATACCCACAGGTTGACGAAGCCCTTCGCGCCAAATTCCGCCGGGCCGCCCGTCGCTATATTTCGGCGCAAACCCATATGAATTACCGGCAACTTTTCTGTCTGAGCGGCGATAAGGTGACGGGCGACATCTCGCCAGCTTACTCAACGCTCGCCAGCGACGAGATTGCCAAGGTGCACAGGATTTTGCCGGATGCCCGCATCATTTTGTCCCTGCGCCACCCGGTTGCAAGGTCGTGGTCGCAGTTCAACATGCATCTTCGGCTGCTCATGGGCAAAGAGGGTCTTCGCTCCGCCGCGATGCGCGACGAAATTCTTGTGCGCAGCACGCCAGATGCCTTTGACGCCTTTCTCAAAAAGCCACGCACGACGATGTTGTCCAGTGGCTCGATCATGTTTGACCGTTGGAGCCAGCACTACAAAGACATCATGGTGATCGACTTCAACGACATCGTGACCAAACCCGCCACCGTTATCTGCCGCCTGTCACAAGAGCTGCTGGGCGTGACGATTGCAGAAGATCAGGCACCGACCGTGCCGAATGGCAAGGAAAGCTCGGCCAAGGCCAAGATCACGCCGGCCCATACCGAAATTGGCCTTGCGCATTTCAAAGAAGAAATTGCCCGCTGCCGTGCGCGGTTCGATTTCTGCGCAAGCTGGGAAGGTTAAGGCGCGGGGCGGCCTTGCGCCTGATGCAAAATCAGTCCGGCGCAAAGCGATCCAGACACCAGTTCCAGATGGCCTCCACTTCGGGGCGGGGGGCGGTGCTGCGTTTGCGGAAGATGTAATAGCGCGGCTCGACCTGCAACATCCGGTCCATCACCTGCACCAGCCGCCCATCGGCAAGTTCGGCCCGGACAAAGGCGCGGTTGACCACAATCACCCCCTGCCCAGCCAGCGCGGTATCAATGGCCAGCGATGTCAGGCTGAAACGCGGGCCGGGCAAGGGGCGCAAAACCCCCAGAAAATGCGGCCACTCATCAAGGCAATGATGGATCAGCGGCAGGGCCTGCACCTCGGCAGGCGAAAGCGGCAGCGCCCGGCCCGCCACAAGCGCCGGGCTGGCAACCGCGATCATGATTTGCGGCAAAAGTGGCTGCACCTCGGCCCCCGCCGGAAAGGGAGGGCGGGTCAGCCCGATGGCGACATCGACATCGTCGCGGTCAAAATTCGGCAGGGTTTCATCAGCAATGGTGCGCAGTTCCACCCCCGGCAAGATGCGGTTCAGATCGGCCATGCGCGGGATCAACAGCCTTGCGGCAACCGTGGGCGTCACCGAAAGCGTCACGCGCGCGGGGCGCGGCGCCAGTGCGGCGGTGGCCGAGGTCAGCCGTTCAAAGGCAGCCGACACATCGGCCAGATAGGTCTTGCCTTCGGCCGTCAGGGCCAGCCCGCGCGGCAAACGGTGGAAAAGCGCGATTTGCAGGTGGTCCTCCAGCGCCCGCACCTGTTGGGCCACCGCACCCTGAGTAACGACAAGCTCATCAGCGGCGGCGCGAAAACTCAGGGCACGGCCCGCGGCCTCAAAGGCGCGCAGGCTGTTCAAGGGCGGCAACTTTCGGGTGGGAAGCATCGGAATAGCCTGTAGATTTTCTACAGTGTTACAGGTTTTCTTCTGGCGTGAAAGAGGGCTTGTTTTGCGCCATAAGGGCCCCGCAACGAAAGGTTTCCCCATGGCCCGCGCCTATGCTGCCCTTGTCTTGATTGGCTTCATCTGGGGCTCAAACTTCATCTTCATCAAGATGGCAACCGAGGTTTTGCCGCCCTTGCAGGTGGTTTTCCTGCGCGTGGTGGTGGGGTTTTTGCCCTTGGCGCTGGTGGCGGCATGGACCGGCGCTTTCAGCCGCGATCAGTTGCGCCACCTGCCGCATTTTGCCGTGATGTCGGTCTTGGCGACCTCATTTTACTACTATGGCTTTGTGGCCGGCGGGGCATTGCTGCCTTCTTCGGTCGCGGGGCTTTTGGGCGGGGCGATTCCGATTGTAACCTTTCTGACAACGCTGGTTTTCCTGCGGTCTGAGCGGCCGAACGGGCTGATCGCCCTTGGCGTGGCTGTAGGGTTTGCCGGCATCGCACTGACCGCACGGCCTTGGGAAAACGGCGCGACCATCAGCCTGCGCGGCGTGGCATGGCTGTTGTCGGGGGTGGTGAGCGTGGGGATTTCCTTTGTCTATGCCCGCCGATACCTTGCCCCCTTGCAGCTTGCGCCCGTGGCTTTGGCGGCGTGGCAAACCGGGCTTGCCTCGTTGACGCTGGCGGTTCTGACCGATTTTGATGGCATCACCGTGATTTTGGACCACCCCCGTGCGCTTTGGGCGCTGGTCTTGGGGCTGGGCGTGTTGGGCACGGGGCTTGCCTATCTGATCTATTATTACATGGTGCAGAAATTGGGGGCGGTCGGGGCCTCGGGGGCAACCTATCTGCCGGCCGTGGTGGCCGTGGTCATTGGCGCGGCGGTGGGCGAAACGATCGGGCTTTTGGAAATTCTGGCGCTGGGGCTGATCCTTGGCGGGGTGGCGCTGATCCAGCTTGGCGGGGCGCGCGCGCGGCGTCAGTCCTCGCTGCGCCCATCAGAGGGCCGGTTGCCCGCGTAACGGTGTTTCAGCGGAAATTCGGGCAGCCAGCCTTCGCGGCGGATGGTCCACAGCTCATAGCTCGGGCGGAATTGGTCTGGCGCATCGAAGGCACCAAGGTTGATGCCGATCTCATCGTCAAAATGGGCATAAACCGGCGAACCACAGGTTGGGCAGAAAAACCGGCTCTGATAATCGCGCCGCTCGCCCGTGATGGTGACGGCCGTTTCGGGAAAGATGGCCGAGGCATGAAAAAGCGCGCCATGGTTCTTGCGGCAATCCAGACAATGGCAGATGCCGGTGCGGTAAGGTTCACCGCGCGCCTGAAACCGAAGCCCGCCGCACAAACAACCGCCGGTGGTGATGCGGGGCATCAGATGTCTTCCACCAGAACCACCCCCTGCATCGCCTTGATCGCGCCTTTGATCTGCGGCGTCACCGGGTAAGCATTGGGCAAGGTCACATCAATTTCGCGCCCCTCATCATCGGGCAGGCAAAGCGTGATCTGCGCGCGGTTACGCCCTTCAAGTTTGGCCAGAATATTGGCCAGCGAAGGAATGGTTTCGGCGCGGTTGATATGAATACGAATGGCCTGCGCCCCGGCCTGATCGGCCACGGCATCAATCGGCTGCACGGCATTGGCCAAAAGCTTCACGCCTTCGCCATCAGGGTCAACCTTGACGGTCAGAACCACATTCTTGCCCGGTTCCAGATGGTCGCGCGCGGCCTCCAGCACATCGGAAAACACCGTCACCTCATAAAGCCCGGTCGGGTCTGACAGCGAAACAAAGGCAAAGCGGTTGCCCTTGGCGCTTTTGCGTTCCTGCTTGGCCGCGACTGATCCTGCGATTTTGCCGATAAAAGGCCCATTGGCGGCGCGCGCGATGATTTCCGACAGGGTTTTGACATCGCGGCGTTTCAGCGCCGACATGTAATCATCCAGCGGGTGGCCCGAAAGATAAAAGCCCACGGCCTGATGTTCATGGCCCAGCCGTTCCACCGGCAGCCAGTCATCGCGGTAAGGGATGCGCGGTTCAGGAATATCGGCACCGCTGTCGCCAAAAAGGCTGACCTGACTGGAGCCTTTCGCCTCGTGGATCGCGGCGGAATAGGCCACCAGCCCATCCAACGCCTCGAATACGCGGGCGCGGTTGGGGTCCATCTGGTCAAAAGCACCGGCGCGCGCCAGCATTTCCAAGGGCCGCTTGCCCACGCGTTTCAGATCAACCCGGCGGGCAAAATCAAACAGGGTCGCAAAGGGTTTCTCGCGCCCTTCCACAAAGCGGGCCTCGACGATCATCTTCATCGCCTCGACACCAACGTTCTTCAGCGCGCCAAGGCCATAAACCAGCGCCTGATCGCGCACTTTGAAGATCGCGTCCGAGGCATTGACGCAAGGCGCGACCACCGTGACGCCCATCTTGTCCAGTTCGCGTTTGTAAACCGCCAGCTTATCGGTCAGGTGAATATCGCAATTCATCACGCCCGACATGAATTCAACCGGGTGATTGGCCTTCAGCCAGCCGGTTTGATAGCTGACAACGGCATAGGCCGCCGCGTGAGATTTGTTGAAACCGTAATTGGCGAATTTCTCCAAAAGGTCAAAGACCTCGCCCGATTTCTTGGCGTCAATATCGTGGGTTTTCTTGCAACCTTCGATGAACTTCGGCCGTTCCTTGGCCATTTCTTCGGCAATCTTTTTACCCATGGCGCGGCGCAAAAGGTCCGCCCCGCCAAGGGAATAACCCCCCATGACCTGCGCGATCTGCATCACCTGTTCTTGGTAAACGATGATGCCTTGGGTCTCTTTCAAGATATGGTCGATGGTCGGGTGAATGGATTCCAGTGGGCGAAGGCCGTGCTTCACCTCGCAATAGGTTGGAATGTTTTCCATCGGGCCGGGGCGGTAAAGCGCCACAAGCGCCACGATGTCTTCGATACAGGTGGGCTTCATGCGCCGAAGTGCATCCATCATGCCCGAACTTTCCACCTGAAACACCGCAACCGTCTTGGCCGTGGCGTAAAGATCATAGGTCGCCTTGTCGTCCAGGGGGATATGGCCAATGTCATTTTCCGCCCCCGGTTTCGGGGCGTAAAGCTGGCGGCCATCGGCGGCGATGTGCAATGGCCGACCCGCCGCGCGGATCTGGCGAATGGCGTCTTGAATGACGGTCAGCGTCTTCAGGCCCAGAAAGTCAAACTTCACCAGCCCCGCCGCTTCGACCCATTTCATGTTGAACTGGGTTGCCGGCATGTCAGAGCGGGGATCTTGATACAAAGGCACCAGATCGTCCAACGGCCGGTCGCCAATCACCACCCCGGCGGCGTGGGTAGAGGCATTGCGATAAAGCCCTTCGATCTGCTCGGCATAGGTCAGAAGCCGGCCGACAACTTCTTCTTTCGCGGCTTCGCGCAGCCGGGGTTCATCGGCCAGCGCCTTGGTAATTGAAACCGGCTTCACCCCTTCGACCGGGATCATCTTCGACAACCGGTCCACCTGCCCATAGGACATTTGCAAAACCCGGCCCACGTCGCGCACCGCAGCCTTGGACAACAGCGCACCAAAGGTGATGATCTGCGCCACCTTTTCGCGGCCGTAATGTTCCTGCACATAGCGGATCACTTCTTCGCGGCGGTCCATGCAAAAGTCGATGTCGAAGTCAGGCATCGAAACCCGTTCCGGGTTCAAAAATCGTTCAAACAGAAGGGCATAGCGCAAGGGATCAAGATCGGTGATGGTCAGGACATAGGCCACCAGCGAACCCGCGCCCGAACCCCGGCCCGGCCCGACCGGGATGTCGTGTTTTTTCGCCCATTTGATAAAATCGGACACGATCAGGAAATAGCCGGGAAAACCCATCTTCTCGATGATCTCCAGCTCGAACTTCAGCCGCGCCTCATATTCTTCGCGCGGGGCGGCAAGCTCGATCACGGCAAGGCGCTTTTCCAGCCCCTCCCATGCCTGACGGCGCAGCTCCTCCACCTCGTCATCGGCAAAGCGCGGCAGGATGGGCTTGCGCTTTGACGCCATGAAGGCACAGCGACGGGCGATTTCAACGGTGTTTTCCAAGGCCTCGGGCAGATCGGCAAACAGCGCCGCCATTTCCGCTTCGGATTTGAAATAATGCTGCGGGGTCAGGCGGCGACGTGGTTCTTGCTGGTCAACATAGGCCCCTTCGGCAATGCAGATCAGCGCATCATGCGCCTCATACATGTCCGCCTTGGGGAAATAGACATCATTGGTGGCCACCAGAGGCAGGCCCATTTCATAGGCCAATTCGATATGCCCGCGCTCGCTGCGCGCCTCTGCCTCGGGCAGTTTTCCGCCCTCGCCGGGGTGGCGCTGCAATTCAACATACAGATGCGCCCCATAAGTCGCCGCCAACCGTTCCAGCAGCGCCCGCGCCTTGGCCCCCTGCCCCGCCGCCAAAAGCCGCCCCAAAGGCCCATCCGGCCCGCCAGTCAGGCAGATCAGCCCTTCGCGGTGGTCGTGCAGTTCTTCCAGCGTGACCTGAGGCAATTGCCCGCCGCCAATCGCCTTGCCCGTGATATAAAGGCAAGAGTTCAGCTTCATCAGATTGGTATAGCCTGCCTCAGACTGCGCAAGCAGCACGACCGGTGCCGGCGCCCGCGGCTTTTCGCCCGGTTGCGCCGGATCATAGGCAAGACTGACCTGGCAGCCCAAAATCGGCTGCACCCCGGCATCCTTGGCCAAGACCGAAAATTCCAGCGCGGCGAACATGTTGTTGCTATCTGTCACCGCGACAGCCGGCATTTCGGCGGCAACGCAGGCTTTCAGCAGTTTTTTTACCGGCATCGCGCCTTCAAGCAGCGAATGTTCGGTATGCACACGCAGGTGTATGAATCGGACAGGGGCCATGCCACCAGCCTAGCGGGCCTTGGCCCCGCGCGAAAGAGCCGCAAATGAACAGCGCATTATCTTCTGGAATTTGAAGCTGCTTCCAATTTATGCCAGTAAGTAAGTCTTGCCAGAATCCATGCGTGCATGGCTTCATGTCATCATAACAGAGGCAAAATGCCACATCAGGCGCATGATCTGCTTTACGCCGCATCGGGCGGACATGCACAAGGCCTGAACCGGGGAGAAGGCGGCGGGTTTGAAAATGGCTGAGATCGCGTTTCTTCTTAATGGAACGCCGGTCCGGGTGTCTGGCGATGCGCCGACCCGGACGCTTCTCGATTTTCTGCGCGAAGCAAAGGGACTGACCGGCACAAAAGAAGCCTGCCGCGAAGGCGATTGCGGGGCCTGCACGGTGATGGTCACCGATGACAACGGCACGCGGGCGCTGAATTCCTGCATCCTGTTCCTGCCGCAACTTCATGGCAAAGCCGTGCGCAGCGTCGAAGGGCTGACCGGCCCCGAAGGCCAGATGCACCCGGTGCAAACGGCGATGGTCGATCACCATGGCAGCCAATGCGGTTTTTGCACGCCGGGTTTTTGCGTCTCGATGGCGGTCGGCCATATGCAGGGGCGCCACGACCATGACACTGTGCTGGCCGGCAACCTTTGCCGCTGCACCGGCTATGCCCCGATCATCCGCGCAGCCAAGGCCGCGGAACCCGCCCCCGTGCCGGAATGGATGCAAACCGATGCCGCCATCCTCTGTGCCCAAATATCCACTCACAACGCCGATGGCGCGCGCGACCTTGACGATTTTGCCACTTGGTATGCCGCCAACCCCGATGCTACGCTGATCGCCGGGGCCACTGATGTTGGGCTTTGGGTCACCAAGCAATTGCGCGATTTGGTGAAACCCACCTTCCTTGGCGGCCTTACCGCCCTGAAAAACATCGACCGGCAGGGCGACATGCTGCACATCGGCGCGGGTGTGACGATCGAAGCCCTGCGCGACGCGATGCTGCCGCTGCATCCCTCATTTGCAGAAATGTTGCGGCGCTTTGCCAGCCTTCAGGTGCGCAATGCCGCCACCATCGGCGGCAATATCGCCAATGGCAGCCCCATCGGAGATACCCCCCCGGCGCTGATCGCGCTTGGCGCCCGTCTGCATCTGCGCTGCGGCACGACGCGCCGCGAGATGGCCCTTGAGGATTTCTTCCTTGATTACCGCAAACAAGACCGCCAGCCCGGCGAATTTGTCGAGGCGCTGACCATCCCGGCCCATGCCCCGGCGCATCGGGTCTATAAACTGTCCAAACGGTTCGATCAGGACATTTCCGCGGTCTGTGGCGGCTTCAATGTGCTGGTCACGGATGGAATGGTGCAAAGCGCCCGCATCGCCTTTGGCGGCATGGCAGGCATTCCAAAACGCGCCAAAGCGGCAGAAACCGCCCTTCTGGGCCAGCCATGGACACTGGCCACCATCGCCAGCGCCCAAGCGGCCATGGCGCAGGATTTCACCCCGATGAGCGACATGCGCGCCTCGGCCGCCTATCGTCTGACGGCCGCGCAAAACATGCTGACGCGCTATTTCCACGATCTTGCCGGCCAGCCGGTTTCAGTGCTGGAGGTGATGGCATGACCATGGGCAAACCTCTGCCGCATGATTCCGCGCCGCTGCATGTGACGGGCCAGGCCCGCTATGCCGATGACCTGCCCCTGCCCGGCAACGCGCTGCATCTGGCCTTTGGCCTTTCAAGTTGCGCCCATGGGGTGATTGCCGCGATGGATCTTTCCGCCGTGCGCGAAGCACCGGGGGTTGTGGCGGTTTATACGGCCGAAGACTTCCCCGACATGCCCGATTGCAGCCCCTCGGTGCATGATGAGCCACTTTTGGCCATGGGCCGGGTGCATTATGTCGGCCAGCCGGTGTTTCTGGTGGTGGCCGAAAGCCATCTGGCGGCGCGCAAGGCGGCGCGGCTTGGCAAGATCAGCTATAATGAACTGCCCGCGCTTTTGACGGTGGATGATGCGCTCGCTGCGGGCAGCCGCTTTGAACAGGGCCCGGTCACTTGGGCCAAGGGCGATGCGGCGGGCTCGATTGCCCGCGCGCCGCATGTGATCGAAGGCAGCTTCGAGGTCGGCGGTCAGGAACATTTTTATCTGGAAGGCCAGATCGCCCTTGCCCATGCCACAGATGATGGCGGGGTGAACATCGTTTCCTCCACCCAGCATCCGACCGAAATTCAGCACAAGGTTGCCCATGCCCTGCATCTGCCGATGTCAGCGGTCAAGGTGGAAACCCGGCGGATGGGCGGGGGCTTTGGCGGCAAGGAAAGTCAGGGCAATGCCCTGGCCATCGCCTGCGCCCTGGCGGCACGCGCCACGGGCCGCGCCTGCAAAATGCGCTATGACCGCGACGATGACATGATGATCACCGGCAAGCGCCACGACCTGCGGATCAAATACCGCGTCGGCCATGATGACGAAGGTCGGATCTGCGGCATTGAATTCACCCATCTGTTCCGCTGCGGCTGGTCACAGGATTTGTCCTTGCCAGTGGCCGACCGCGCCATGCTGCACGCCGACAATTGCTATCACCTGCCCGACATCCGCATTGAAAGCCACCGGCTGCGGACCAACACGCAAAGCGCCACCGCCTATCGCGGCTTTGGCGGGCCGCAGGGGATTGTCGGGATCGAACGGGTAATCGACCATGTTGCCCATGCCACCGGACGCGAAGCTTTGGAGGTGCGTCTGCGCAACTTCTACCGGTCAAATGGCGTTGGCGGTCCCGGCACAGGGCAGCGTTTTGGCGCGGCGCATTCGCCCGTGAACGCACAGCCGCAGACCACGCCCTTCCACATGGAGGTAGAAGATTTCATCGGCCATGAACTGGTGGCCGCCTTGGCAAAATCAAGCAATTACCTTGCCCGTAAAGCCGAAATCGCCACCTGGAATAGCAAAAATCCAATCCTGAAGCGCGGCATTGCGCTGGTGCCAGTAAAATTCGGCATTTCCTTCACCCTGACATGGCTTAATCAGGCCGGGGCCTTGGTGCATGTGTATCAAGACGGTTCGGTCATGCTGAACCATGGCGGCACCGAAATGGGTCAGGGCCTGAACCAGAAGGTCGCGCAAGTGGTGGCGGGGGTCTTCGGGCTTGAGGCCGATCAGGTGAAGATCACCGCAACTGACACAACCAAAGTGCCCAACACCTCTGCCACGGCAGCAAGTTCGGGGTCTGATCTGAACGGCATGGCGGCGCGATCGGCGGCGGAAACGATCCGGGCGCGGATGGCCGAATTCATCGCAGACAAGCATCAGACCAAGGCCAGCGCCGTGCGGTTTGAAGGCGGCTTGGTCAAGGTGGCGGGCGAACATTACGCCTTTGCCCAAGTGGCGGCCTGGGCCTATCAGGCGCGGATTTCGCTGTCTTCAACGGGCTATTATGCCACGCCGAAAATCACATGGGACCGGGTGAAAGGGCGCGGCCGGCCCTTCCTTTACTTCGCCTATGGCGCGGCGGTAAGCGAGGTGGTGATTGACACGCTCACCGGCGAAAACCGCATCCTGCGCGCCGATATTTTGCATGACACCGGAAACAGCCTGAACCCGGCACTGGATATCGGGCAGGTCGAAGGTGCCTATGTGCAGGGTGCGGGCTGGCTGACGATGGAAGAACTGGTCTGGAACGGCAAAGGGGTGCTGACCACCCATGCGCCTTCAACCTACAAGATCCCGGCCTGTTCAGACCGGCCGCCGCTGTTCAATGTGGCGCTTTGGGGCCAGCCCAACCGCGAAGATACCGTAGGCAAATCCAAGGCCGTGGGTGAGCCACCGTTCAATCTAGGCATATCCGTGCTGATGGCGCTGTCGGATGCGATTGCCGCCTGCGGTGACGGATCAACCTATGTGGCGCTGGATGCGCCCGCCACGGCTGAGCGTGTGTTGATGGCGGTCAAAAGGCAGCACGGCCATGGGTGATTTTTCGACGAAAAATCATTCCGGCGCGTTTTCGACGAAAACGCGGGGGGCGGGCGATGTTTGATTTGGGCACCCTTTCCGAAACGGTTGCGGCCCATGGCCGCGTGGCCCGCGTGGTGATCGCGGCGTTCAAGGGATCGTCCCCGCGCGAGGTGGGGGCGGCCATGCTGGTCTGGGCCGAAGGCCAGTCCGGCACCATCGGCGGCGGGGCGCTGGAATGGCAGGCCACCGCCCGCGCCCGCGCGATGCTGGACCAAGGCGGCCTCAGGCTGGATCACGAAGCCTTGGGGCCAAAGCTTGGCCAGTGTTGCGGTGGCGCGGTCACGCTTTTGACCGAGGTTTATCATGCCGGCAATCTGCCCGCCCCGGCGCCGGTTATCGCGCGCGCACTTGATGGCAGCGCCCAGCCCTTGGCGGTGAAACGGCTGATCGACCGGGCGCGAGGCCAGGGCCAGACCCCGGCGGCCCAGCTTTTGCAAGGCTGGATGATTGAGCCGATTGCCCGCCCCAGCCGTGATTTGTGGATCTGGGGCGCGGGGCATGTGGGCCGCGCGCTGGTGGCGGTTCTGGCCCCCCTGCCGGGCCTTGCGATCACGTGGGTTGACACCGCTCCCGACCGTTTTCCGGCCGAAATGCCCGGCAATGTCAAAGCCTTGCCCGTGGCAGATCCGGCACTTGCCGTGGCGCTGGCCCCTGAATCGGCCGAACATCTGATCCTGACCTATTCCCATGCGCTGGATCTGGAACTGTGCCACCGGCTGCTGAGCCATGGCTTTACCGCCTGCGGTTTGATCGGCTCGGCCAGCAAATGGGCAAGATTTCGCGGGCGTCTGGCCGCGCTTGGCCATGCCCCCGCATCCATCGCCCGGATCGACTGCCCGATCGGCAACCCCACCTTGGGAAAACACCCCCAAGCCATCGCGATCAGCGTCGCCGGCAGCTTTCTTTGCCGTCAGGCCCATCCGCATACTCTGGAGATCACCGGAACATGACGACACGCCCCATCCTTCTGTCCGTCGAGGGCATCACCAAGGCCTATCCCGGTGTGGTGGCCAATTCCGATGTGTCTTTCACCATTCGCGAAGGCGAGGTGCATTGCCTTTTGGGCGAAAACGGCGCGGGTAAATCGACCATGGTCAAGATGATCTATGGCCTGGTGAAGCCCGACAGCGGCCAGATGACATGGAAGGGCCAGCCCTATGCGCCCAGCGCGCCCAGGGTGGCCCGCGCCACGGGCGTGGCCATGGTCTTTCAGCATTTCAGCCTGTTCGAGGCGCTGAATGTCGCTGAGAACGTGGCATTGGGCATGGAAAACCCACCCCCGATGAAAGAACTGGCCGCACGGATCAAGGCCGTGTCAGAAGAATACGGCCTGCCGTTGGACCCCGCCCGCATGGTGGGCGATCTGTCGGCAGGCGAACGTCAGCGGGTGGAAATCATCCGTTGCCTGCTGCAAGACCCCAAGCTGCTTATCATGGATGAACCGACCAGCGTTCTGACCCCGCAAGAGGTGGAGATTCTGTTCACCACCCTGCGGCAGCTTTCGGCCGAAGGCACCGCGATTCTTTATATTTCGCACAAGCTGGAAGAAATTCGTTCGCTTTGCGATGCGGCCACGATCCTGCGGCGCGGGCGCGTGGTGGGCAGCGCCGACCCCAAGGCATCAACCGCGCGGGAATTGGCGGAAATGATGGTGGGTGCCACGCTGACCCCACCCGAACGCCCCGCCCCCAAGGATTGGGGCGGCACGCATCCCGCGCTGGAGGTGGCGGGCCTGAACGCGGCCTCGCCCATTCCTTTTGGCACCAGTCTGAAAAATGTCAGCTTCACCGTCAGAAAGGGCGAGGTTCTGGGCATTGCCGGTGTCGCGGGCAATGGGCAGGACGAATTGCTGCTGGCGCTTTCAGGTGAAATCCGTTCGGGCGAGGGCATGGTCAAGGCCACGGGCGTTTCGGTGGGGGGCATGGGCCCGGCTGAGCGGCGCAAGATTGGTTTTGTCATGGCGCCCGAAGACCGGCTTGGCCATGGGGCTGCACCAGACATGTCATTGATTGAAAATGCCTTTCTGACCGGCGGTGTGCGCAAGGGGCTTACGAAGAACGGTTTCATCAATTGGGCCGCGGCCCGCGATTTTGCTGACACCATCATCCAAAGCTATGACGTGCGCACCCCCGGCAGCCATGTGGCGGCGCGCGCGCTTTCGGGGGGGAACCTGCAAAAATTCGTGGTGGGGCGCGAATTGATGCAACACCCTGATGTCATCGTCATCAACCAGCCGACATGGGGCGTGGACGCGGCCGCAGCCGCCGCGATCCGGCAAGCCATTCTTGACCGGGCCGCCGAAGGGGCCGCGGTGGTGGTTATCAGCCAGGATCTGGATGAACTTCTTGAAATTGCTGACACATTCGCAGTTCTGAACGAAGGGCGCCTGACCGCGCCCCGGCCCGTCAAGGGCCTGACCGTTGACCAGATCGGCCTGATGATGGGTGGCGCACATGGAATGGAGGCCGCACATGCTCAGGCTTGAAAAACGCCCGAACCCTTCGAAATTCTGGCTTTACGGCACGCCCGTCGTGGCGGTTTTGCTGACAATGGCCGTGGGCGGAATGCTTTTTGCGGCCATGGGGAAAAACCCCTTTGAGGTGATCCGCACCATTTTCTGGGATCCGGTCTTTGGCGAGTTCGCCTTTTACCTGCGCGGCCAGCTTTTGGTAAAGGCCGGGCCCCTGATCCTGATCGCCATCGGGCTGGCGCTGGGGTTCAAGGCCGGCATCTGGAACATCGGGGCCGAAGGCCAGTATATCATGGGCGCGATCTGCGGCGCGGCGGTGGGCCTTGCCGTATACCCAACCGAAAGCCGCTGGATTTATCCGGCAATGGTGGTGGCGGGGGCCTTTGGCGGCTGGGCCTGGGCCATGATTCCGGCCATTTTGAAAACCCGCTTCAATACCAATGAAATTCTGGTCTCATTGATGCTGGTCTATGTCGCTGAAACCATTCTGGCCAAGGCCTCGACCGGGTTTTTGAAAAACCCCGAAGGCATGGGCTTTCCCGGCAGCCGCAACTTTTCCAGCTATAAGGCGGCGGCGAACCCTGAACTGATCGCGGGGACCGGCATTCATTGGGGTGTGGTCATGGCCATGGTCGTGGCCGTGGTGGCCTGGGTGCTGCTTAGCCGCCATATCATCGGCTTTCAGATCAAACTTTCCGGCCAAGCCCCGCGCGCGGCACGCTTTCATGGCGTGAACCCCAACAAACTGGTGGTTCTGTGCATGGGGATTTCGGGCGGGCTTGCCGGGCTTGCCGGCCTGTTTGAAGTCACCGGTCCCGCCGGGCAAATCTCGATCGACTTCAATGTCGGCTATGGGTTCACCGCGATTATCGTGGCCTTCCTTGGCCGGTTAAACCCGATCGGCATCGTTTTTGCCGGTATCCTGATGGCGCTGACCTATGTGGGGGGCGAAATGGCATCAACCAATCTTGGCCTGCCCTCGGCCGCCATTCAGGTGTTTCAGGGGATGCTTCTGTTCTTCCTTCTGGGGGTGGACGTGCTGACCAATTATCGCATCCGAACCTTCATGGGGGGCAAGTGACATGGACTTTGGTGGTATCAATCCGACGATCCTGATCGCATCGCTGATGGCGGCATCGGTGCCGATCCTGCTGGCGGCCTTGGGCGAACTGGTGGTGGAAAAGGCCGGGGTTCTGAACCTGGGCGTTGAAGGCATGATGGTCATGGGCGCGATTTGCGGCTTTATCGTCACCATCCACAGTGGCAGCCCGGTTCTGGGCTTTGTCGGAGGGGCGCTGGGGGGCGCGGCGGTGTCTTTGGTCTTTGCCTTCCTGACGCAGGTTTTGCTGGCCAATCAGGTTGCCACCGGCCTTGCGCTGACACTTTTCGGCCTGGGGCTTTCGGCACTGATGGGCCAAGGTTACAACGGGCTGAAGCCGGCGCAAACCGGCGATGTTCCCTTTGGGCCACTGGCCGATCTGCCGTTTTTCGGCAAGGTTTTGTTCAGCCATGACTGGGTGGTCTATTTCAGCGTCTTCATGACTGCGCTGATCTGGTATGTGCTGAAATCCACCCGGTTGGGGCTGATCATCCGCGCCGTGGGCGAAAGCCATGAGGCCGCCCATGCGCTTGGCTACAAGGTCAATCGCATTCGGCTGGGGGCGATTGTATTCGGCGGCGCGATGGCGGGAATGGGCGGGGCCTATGTCAGCCTGGTGCGGGTGCCGCAATGGGTGGACGGAATCACCGCCGGCGCCGGCTGGATTGCACTGTCGATTGTGGTCTTTGCCGCGTGGAAGCCATGGCGCGCCCTGATCGGTGCCTATCTTTTCGGCGGCATTACCGTCTTGCAGTTGAACCTTCAGGCCGCAGGAAGCCGGATTCCAGTCGAGTACTTGTCGATGTCGCCTTATCTGATAACCATCATCGTGCTGGTCATCATGTCGTCGGGTCGTGGCAAAGCTTCGCTGAACGCCCCCGCCGCCCTTGGCCAAAATTTCCATGCCTCACGCTAGAGGCGCAACAACCAACCGGGGCCAAAACGGCCCCAATCACGGGGAGAGACTGAATGTTGAGAAGAACACTTCTGGCAACCGCGGCTGTCGGCTTTGGCCTGATGGCGGCTGGCTCGGCCATGGCTGCGGGCATGGACCATGCGAAGGCCTGCTTCGTTTACGTTGGCCCGATCGGTGATGGCGGCTGGACTTTCCAGCACCATCAGGGCGCGCTTGCGGTGCAAGAAGCCTTTGGCGACAAGGTTGAACTGCAATGGCAGGAATCGGTGCCCGAAGGCGCCGACGCCGAGCGCGTGCTGACCCAAATGGCCCTGGGCGGCTGCAACATCATCTTCACCACCTCTTTTGGCTATATGGATGCAACCAACGCCGTTGCCGCCAAATTCCCGGATGTGAAGTTTGAACATGCCACCGGCTTCAAACGCGACAGCGCCAACGTCTCCACCTATAACGCCCGCTTCTACGAAGGCCGCGCGGTTGAGGGCCTGATCGCGGGCCGCATGACCAAATCGAACAAGATCGGCTACATCGGTTCTTTCCCGATTCCCGAAGTGGTGATGGGGATCAACTCGTATTACCTGAACGCCAAAAAGGTGAACCCGAACGTCGAACTCAGCGTGGTCTGGGCTTTCACCTGGTTTGATCCGGCCAAAGAAGCTGACGCGGCCAAGGCCCTGATCGACCAAGGCGTTGACGTGATCGCCAGCCATACCGATTCGACCGCCCCCTTGGCCGAAGCAGCCAAGACCAATGGCGCCGTGATCGGCTTTGGTCAGGCCTCAGACATGGCCGAATACAAGGATGGCCCGCGCGTCGCCTCGATCGTTGACAACTGGGGCCCCTATTATGTGAAGCGCGTGGGCGCGCTTTTGGATGGCAGCTATGAGCAGGCTGACGCATGGGAAGGCATCGCTGGCGGCGAAGTGCTGATCGGTGACATCACCGCCGCCGTTCCGGCCGAAGTGAAAGCCGAAGCCGAAGCCCTGCGCGACAGCATCGCGGCGGGCACCTATCACCCCTTCACCGGCCCGATCAACAAGCAAGACGGCTCGCCCTGGCTGGCCGAAGGCGCCACCGCGCCGGACGGCGATCTGTTGGGCATGGGCTTTTATGTGGAAGGCATCACCGGCGACATTCCGCAGTGATCCACGGCGGAATCCCGCAATAAACCAGGTCAAAGGCCCAGATTTCTGGGCCTTTTTCCATTTCTGAAGCACATAATGTCGCGGCAGGAAGAAAATATACACATTCATGTATCCTAATGTATACTGATGCGAATCGCAGGAATGCCAGGGAGGGCAACGAATGGCGCATATCGTGGTGTTGGGTGCAGGGCTTGGCGGGTCGATCATGGCCTATGAGCTGCGCGACCAGATCAGACCAGAAGACAAGATCACCGTCATTACCAAGGACACGCATTACCATTTCGTGCCTTCGAACCCGTGGATTGCGGTCGGCTGGCGTCAGCGCGACGACATCACCATTGATCTTGCCCCGACGATGAAAAAGAAGGGCATCGACTTTAAGACCGTCGCGGCAGAAAAGGTTCACGCCGAAGAAAACCGGGTGGAGCTGGTGGATGGTTCTTCCGTTTCCTATGACTATCTGGTCATCGCCACCGGCCCCGAACTGGCCTTTGACGAAATTCCGGGCCTTGGCCCACATGGCGGCTATACCCAATCGGTTTGCCATGTCGACCACGCCGAAGCCGCCCGCGAAGTGTTCGAAAAGCTGGTGAAAAACCCCGGCCCGGTCATCATCGGCGCCGTGCAGGGCGCAAGCTGCTACGGCCCGGCCTATGAATTCCTGTTCATTCTGGAAACCGCGCTGCGCCGCGCCAAGATCCGCGACAAGGTGCCGATGACCTTTGTCACCTCAGAACCCTATGTCGGCCATCTGGGCCTTGACGGGGTGGGCGATACCAAGGGCCTCTTGGAATCTGAGATGCGCGGCAAGCACATCAAATGGCTGACCTCGACCCGTGTGAAAAAGGTTGAAGAAGGCAAGATGACCGTCGAAGAAATCAACGACGACGGTTCGGTCAAGGCGGAAAAGGAACTGCCCTTTGCCTTTTCCATGATGCTGCCGGCCTTCCGTGGCGTGAAAGCGGTGCGCGATATTGAAGGCGTGTCGAACCCGCGCGGCTTTACCATCGTCGATAACCACCAGCAAAACCCGAAATACAAGAACATCTTCGCGGTTGGCGTCTGCGTGGCCATTCCGCCGATGGGCCCGACGCCCGTGCCTTGCGGTGTGCCGAAGACCGGCTTCATGATTGAATCCATGGTCACCGCAACCGCCCATAACATTGGCAATCTGGTGCGCGGCAAGGAACCCGATCAGGTCGGCACCTGGAACGCCGTCTGTCTGGCCGACTTTGGCGACAGCGGGATTGCCTTTGTCGCCCAGCCGCAGATTCCGCCGCGCAACGTCAACTGGTCGTCTTCGGGCAAATGGGTGCATATGGCCAAGATCGGCTTTGAGAAATACTTCATCCGCAAGATCAAGAAAGGCACGTCAGAGCCCTTCTATGAAAAGCTGGCGATGAACGCGCTTGGCATCGACAAGCTGAAGGAAGTGAAGAAGGGCTGATCGCCCGCCTTTCGGGGCTTGCAGGAAATATCCGGGCTGGGCATGGTGCCGCCATGTCCAGCCCGCTTGCCTTTGGGGCCATGCAATGCGGTGGCCGCGCCGATGCCGCCCAGTCCATGGCCATGTTCACCGCCTGCCTTGAGGCGGGGCTTTGCCATTTTGATACCGCGCACGCCTATACAGATGGCCAGTCGGAAACCCTGCTTGGCCAGTTTGCCCGCGCCCATGCCACCGTGCAGGTGGCCACCAAGATCGGTTATGAGGGCGGCGCCGGTCGCGTCAATCTGACCGCGCAATTCGACATCAGCCGCGCAAGGCTGAATTACCCGGTCGATCTGCTTTATCTGCATCGGTTTGATCCACAAACGCCGCTGGAAGAAAGCCTTGAATGCTTTGCCCGCTGGCAATCTGACGGGCTGATCGCCCGCATCGGCCTGTCAAACTTCGCCGCATGGCAGGTGATGAAGGCCCAAGCCGTGGCCGCGCGTTTAGGCACGCGGATTGATGCCATTCAGCCGATGTATTCCTTGGTAAAACGCCAAGCCGAGGTTGAACTGCTGCCGATGGCTGCCGATCAGGGCCTCACCGCCTATACCTATTCGCAGCTGGGCGGGGGGCTTTTATCGGGCAAATATAACGCGGGCGGTTCGGGCAGGCTCAGCGAAGATCCGCGTTACGCCGCGCGCTATGCGCCCGATTTCATGGCGCGCACCGCCGCCGGGCTGGCAGAGCTGGCGGCAGAACTGGGCACCCACCCTGCCACGCTGGCCGTGGCTTGGGCAAAATGCCATCCCGCAGGGCCGGTTCCGCTTATTTCTGCCCGCAATGTCCTACAGCTTGCGCCCTCGCTTGCGGCGGCGAAATATCCTATGAATACAGAAAACTATGCCCGGATTGCGGCCCTTAGCCCCGCACCTCCGCCGGCGACAGACAGGTTGGAAGAAGCATGAACGATTTTCTCATCATCGGTGGCGGCATTGCCGGCATTTCGGCCGCGGCCCGCATGTCGCATCTGGGCCGCGTGACGGTGCTGGAGGCTGAGGCCCATCTGGCGCATCACGCCTCGGGCCGATCGGCCGCGCTTTATGAACCGTTTTATGGGCTGAAACCGGTGGTCGATCTGTCGATGGCCTCGGGCGATTTCTTCCGCGCGCAGGAAGGTATCCTTGCCCCGCGCGGGCTGATGATCGTGGCGCGCGCCCATGAACATGAGGCGCTGAAGGAAGAAGCCGCCGGGTTCGAACTGCCCGAAATCTCCATGGATGCGGCCCGCGCCATGGTGCCGATCTTGAATGATAGCATCACCCATGCCGCCTATGGCGCCCATGCCTGGGACATTGACACCGATCTGCTGATGCAGAATTTCGCGCGAGAGGCGCGCAGCAATGGGGCCGAGATTGTCACCAACGCCCGCGTCAGCGCCATTCGCAAAACTGCGGGCGGCTGGGCGGTGACAACGACAGCCGGCACGTTTGAAGGCCGGGTTCTGGTGAACGCGGGCGGCGCCTGGGTGGATCAGATCGCGCAGATGGCCGGCATTCAGCCCTTGGGCTTCACCCCCTACCGCCGGTCGATGGCCCGCATCCCGGCTCCGGGCGGCCATGATGTGTCGGGCTGGCCGATGATGTTCGGCGTGGGAGAGCTTTGGTATGCCAAGCCCGACGCCGGGGCGCTGATCGTCAGCCCCGCCGAAGAAGACCCGGCCGAACCACACGATGCCTGGGCCGATGACATGGTGCTGGCCGAGGGGCTGGCGCGTTATGAAGAATTTGTCACCGAACCTGTCACCCGGCTGATTTCCAACTGGGCGGGTCTGCGCACCTTTGCGCCCGATCGGGTGCTGGTGATCGGGCCGGACAAGCGCGATGCCTCGTTCTTCTGGCTGGCAGGTCAAGGCGGCTATGGCTTCCAGACCTCGCCTGCTGCCAGCTTGCTCGCCGCTGATCTGATCGGAGGCCGCAAGAGCGATCTTGGCACGGATCTGGTGGCCAGTCTGTCGCCCGCCCGCTTCGGATGAGCCTGCGCCTGCCTGACAGCGGGGCCGAAACCCTGCCAGATGGCCGCCGCATGGTGCCATCGGCCGCGCGCAATGCCGGGCCGATCCTTGAACAATTGCAAGGGCTTGGCCTGGCCGGGCGGCTGCTGGAAATCGCCTCGGGCGCGGGGCTTCATGCGGCCCGGATGGCCGGCCCTTTGGGGCTGATCTGGCAACCGACCGATGTGGAAACCGCGAATTTCGCCTCGATCTGGGCTTGGGCAGCCACCGCACCAGCCGAAATTCGCCCGCCCCTGACGCTGGACGCAACGCAGGCCGGTTGGGCGGCACAAGTGGGGCAATGGGATGCAATCCTTTTGGTCAACCTGTTGCATCTGATCCCCGCCCCCGGCGCTGAAACCCTTTTGGCCGAATTGCCCAAGGCGCTTGCCCCCGGTGGCACCGCCTGCCTTTACGGCCCTTTCCTGCGGGACGGCCACGCCACCAGCCCCGGCGACGCTGCTTTTGATGCCTCGCTTCGGGCGCAAAACCCGGAAATCGGCTATAAGGATCTGGATTGGGTTCTGGCTCAGCTGCATCTGGGCGGGTTGCAGGTGCAAATCACCCAGATGCCCGCCAACAACCTGCTGCTGGTTGCGCATCATTCAAATTCAAATAACTGAATATATTTGATCCAGATCAAGGCCCCCTCCCCGCGCGCCTGTCACCAAGCGGCAAAGGAGAAGCCTGATGAGCTATAAACAAAAGACCGCCGACATCCGTTCCGAACTGCGCGTTTTGCACAAGCTGAACCCGGAAACTGCCAAGGGCTTTCAGGCCCTGTCGGCAGGGGCCATGGTGGATGGCGCGCTGGACAAGAAGCAACGCGAATTTGTCGCTTTGGCCATTGCCGTGACCCAGCGCTGCGAGCCTTGCGTCAATCTGCATGTCGAGGCGCTGATGAAAGCGGGCGCGTCGCGCGAAGAACTGGGCTCGGTTCTGGCGATGTGCGTGCAGATGGGCGGTGGCCCCGCACTGATGTATGCCGCCCATGCCCTTGCCGCATGGGATGAATTCACTGCCCCGGCCGCATAAGCGGCTTTCGGCCTTGGGCGCAAACCGCCGGTGACAAAGCCCGTCAGGGCCGACAGAATGCCGGCATGACCCGTGCCCTGTTTTCCCGCCTGTTTGCGCCCCGCCCCCTTTCTCTGGCCCTTTCTCTGGCCCTCGCCGCCTGCGGTGGGGGTCATGGCGCGAAACCACCGCCCACCCCGGCCAATCAGGCCATGGTGACGACCGCAAGTTTCAGCGATGCCGCCCCCCATCCCGAAACCGCCCGCGCCCGCCGCCATGCCGTGCATGGGGTCGATGTGGCGCGGTTCCAAACCGGAATCGACTGGCAGGCCGCACGGGCAAGCGGCGTGAATTTTGCCTTCATCAAGGCCACCGAAGGCGGCGACCGGGTGGATGAAATGTTCAAGGACCATTGGCGCAGCGCGGGTCGTGCCGGGGTGAAACGCGGCGCCTATCTGTTCTATTACCACTGCCGCGCCCCGGAAGAACAAGCCCGCTGGTTCTTCCGCCATGTGCCAAAACTGCCAGGAAGCCTGCCGCCGGTTCTGGATATGGAGTGGACCCCCACTTCGCCCACCTGCACCATCCGGCGCGAGCCCGCTGTGATCCGCCGCGATGCGGCCGTTATCATCGCCATGATGCGCGATCATTACGGAACCGCGCCGATCTTATATACCACGGTTGATTTCTTTGAAGACAACGCCTTGTGGAAACTGTCGGGCGTGGAGTTCTGGCTGCGCTCGGTCGCGGCGCACCCCTCAGAGCGCTATCCCGGCCAGCCATGGACCTTCTGGCAATACAGTTCGACCGGCCTTGTTCCGGGCATTGAAGGCAAAGCCGATCTGAACGTCTTTGCCGGTGACCAAACCGCATGGGCTGACTGGCTGGCGCGGCGCGCTGTGCAATAAAAAAGGCCGCCCCAAGGGGCGACCCAATTTTCTTCGAAGAAAATTGTCAAAAATCTTCGAAGATTTTTGACATTCCCGCAATGGCCGGCCCGCGCAGCTTTGCGCGGGCGCGCCTCAGCCATCAATGCGGATGCGTTCGTTCTTCGGATCGAACGGGCTGTCTTCCACCACAACCGCATCCCATTCCTGAAGCTGCATCTTCACCTTCAGCTTCGTCCCCGGCACCGCCAGTTCCGGGCTGACATAGCCCATGCCGATCTGCTTGCCGAAAGCCACCGAATAGCCACCCGAGGTCAGACGGCCAACCTTGACGCCGTCTTTCAGGATCGCTTCCTTGCCCCACGGATCGGCATCTGCCGGCCCGTCGATCAAAAGCGTGCAGCACTTCGAGCGGATGCCGGTCTCGATCATCTTCGCCTTGCCGCGGAACTCTTTCGACATATCGACAAAGCGCGGCAGGTCGGCTTCCAAAGGCGTCGCATCGCGGCCAAGTTCGTTGCCGAAGGCGCGGTAGGACTTCTCCTGACGCAGCCAGTTCTGGGCACGGGCACCAACGCCCTTCAGCCCATGCTTTTCGCCAACCGACCAGATCAGATCCCACAGATAGCGGCCAAACTCGATCGGGTAGTGCAGTTCCCAACCCAGTTCCCCGGTATAGGCCACGCGCACCGCACGCACCGGGCACATGCCCAGTTCGATGTCGCGATAGGTCAGCCAGGGGAAGCGCTTGTTGCCCAGAACCGTGGCGGGGTCTGCATCCTTGACGATCTCGTTCAGCAGCGCGCGGGCATTCGGGCCGGCGAGCGCATAGACGCCCCATTGGGTGGTGATGTCGTGGATGTCGATATAGCCACCGCCCTGCGCCATGAAGTCTTCGGCCGATTTCATCAGGAAATCAGCGTCATAGGCCGTCCAGGCACCAGCCGAGATCAGGTAGTATTCATCCTGCTTCAACCGCACGATGGTATATTCGGTGCGGGTGGTGCCGTGGTCGGTCAGCGCATAGGTCAGGTTGATGCGGCCGACATTCGGCAGTTTGTTACAGGTGAAGTGGTCAAGGAAGGCGGTCGCGCCGGGGCCACGCACCAGATGCTTGGTGAAGGCGCTGGCGTCGATGATGCCCACCGTGTTGCGCACAGCTTCGGCTTCGGCCTTGGCATATTGCCACCAGCCACCACGGCGGAACGACCGGCTGTCATGGTCAAAGGACGCGGGCGCATCTTTCGGGCCATAATAGTTCGGGCGCTCCCAACCGTTCACCTGCCCCATCTGCGCGCCCATTTCCTTCTGGCGGTCATAGGCCGGTGCGGTGCGCAGCGGACGGCAATCTTCGCGCTCTTCGTCCGGGTGGTGCAGGATGAAGACGTGGTTGTAGCATTCTTCATTCTTGCGCGCGGCGTATTCCGTGGTCATCCAGTTGCCGTAGCGCTTGGGGTCCAAGGACGCCATGTCGATTTCCGCCTCGCCCGCGGTCATCATCTGGGCAAGGTAGTAACCCGTGCCGCCGGCGGCGGTGATGCCGAAGGAGAAGCCTTCCGCGATCCACATATTGCGCAAGCCGGGCACCGGGCCAACCAGCGGGTTGCCATCGGGGGTATAGCAGATCGGGCCGTTGAAATCGTCTTTCAGGCCAGCGGTTTCCGACGAAGGCAGACGATGGATCATCGACATGTATTCGGCCTCGATCCGCTCCAGATCCAACTGGAACAGGTCAGCACGGAAGCTGTCGGGAACCGAATATTCAAACCGCGCCGGGGCACCGTATTCGTAAGGCCCAAGGATCCAGCCGCCACGTTCTTCACGGACATACCATTTGGCATCGGCGTCGCGCAGAACCGGGTGTTCGGGATTGTTCTTGCGATACTCTTGCAGCATCGGATCGGGTTCGGTCACGATATACTGGTGCTCAACCGGAATGGCCGGAATCTTGATACCCAGCATCCGCGCCGTGCGCTGCGCGTGGTTGCCGGTGGCAGTGACCACATGTTCGGCGTGGATTTCATAGGTTTCCTCGGTTGGCACCAACATGCCGCCCTTGTCTTCCATGCGGGTGCAGGAAACGATCCATTCCGAGCCGGTCCAGCGATAGCCGTTGACCTGAATCTTACGCTCAATCGTGGCGCCATGCTGGCGCGCACCCTTGGCCATGGCCTGGGTCACGTCGGCGGGGTTAATATAGCCGTCCTGCGGGTGATAAAGCGCGCCCTTCAGGTCATCGGTGCGCACCAGCGGCCAACGCTCTTTGATCTGCGCGGGCGTCAGGAATTCGTGATAGACGCCGGCGGTTTCAGCCACCGACGAGTAAAGCATGTATTCGTCCATGCGCTCTTGGCGCTGCGCCATACGCAGGTTGCCAACAACCGCGAAGCCTGCGTTCAGGCCGGTTTCGGCCTCAAGCCCCTTGTAGAAATCCACCGAATATTTGTGGATATGGGTCGTGGCATAAGACATGTTGAACAGGGGCAGCAGGCCCGCCGCGTGCCAGGTGGAGCCTGCGGTCAACTCATCGCGTTCAACCAGCATGGTGTCCCAGCCAGCCTTGGCCAGGTGATAGGCAATCCCGTTGCCAACGGCACCACCGCCGACAACAAGGGCTTTGACGTGGGTTTTCATGAGACGACTCCGAAAGGGGGCTTTTCACCCTATCTGCCCGAACCGCGAAGATTTGGGCACGAAGGCCCGACACCTGACAGCTAAAAACGACATGGGGGCCAGAAAACGGCATCCACAGGTGGCCCGAAGGGGGCGCGAAAATCATACGATTTTCGCAGACCGATTTCCGCAGGGAAATCGGCCGGTCAGCCGTGGGCTTGACCGGGGGGCTGGGCCATGCCACTCAACGGGCATGTGCAGTGCGCGTTCCCACCTGTCCGGCCTTGTTGCCCGCCTTCTGGCGGTGTTGGCTGTGCTGTCGCTGGGCCTTCTGCCCCCCGGCATCATGCCCGAACGTAACCCGGATGGCACGATCGAGATGGTCTTGTGTTCCGATCTGGGTGCTGTGGTCATGCTTTTGGACCCGGCCAGCGGCGAAACCCGCCCCAAGCCCGAACCAAGCAGCGCCAAGCCCGGTTGTGATTGGGCCATGGCACAAAACGCCGCCGATCTTGCGCCCCTGCACCTTCTTCTGACCGCCCCTGAAACGGCCAGTCGCCGCGCCGCGCCGGCAATGGCCAATGACCGCTGGCGCCCCGCCCATGATCCGCGTGGGCTTTATGCGCGCGGCCCGCCTGCCTTTGTCTGATTTCGCAAACCCGTTTTGAAATCATACGAAGGAGTCTGTCGATGGACAGCCACGAGACATCCGCGCCCAGCGCGGCCCGCAAACTTTATTTCGCTGCATGGCGCTGGCACTTTTATGCGGGGCTTTACGTCATCCCGTTTCTGATCTTGTTGTCGATGACCGGCATCATCATTGTCTGGTTTTCCGCCATCGCGCCGGAATATGGCGAAAAGATCGCGCTTGCGCCCACCGCCCGCACCCTGAGCGTCACCCACCAGACCGAGGCGGCGCTGGCCGTCTATCCCGGCGGGGTGGTGACAGATTATGTCGCGCCCTATACGGCCGGAAACCCGGCCTTGGTAAAGGTCACGGCAGATGGGGTTTCACATGTCCTTGCCATCAACCCCTATTCCGGCGCGGTGCTGCGCGACAGGGTTTTGGGCGACACTTGGGAAGAATGGGCTGACCATCTGCATGGGGAACTGGGTCTGGCCAAACCGAACAAGGCGTATGGCGATTTCGCCATTGAAGTGTCAGCCAGCCTTGCCCTGCTTTTGGTGGTGAGCGGGCTTTACATGGCATGGCCGCGCGACGGCCGGGGTATGCGATCCATGTTCGTGCCCGATCTTTCGGCCAAGGGGCGGGCGTTTTGGAAATCCCTGCACCTGACGCTGGGTTCATGGGCCAGCGGCATCTTGATCCTGTTTTTGATCTCGGGCCTTTCCTGGGCCGGCATCTGGGGCGGGAAATTCGTGCAAGCCTGGTCAACCTTTCCGGCGGAAAAATGGGATAATGTGCCCCTTTCTGACAGCACGCACGCCAGCATGAACCACACGGCCAAGGAAAATGTGCCATGGGCGCTGGAAAAAACGCCGATGCCTGAATCCGGTTCGGATGCCGGGATTACCGGCCTGCCAGAAGGGGTTGCGCCCTCGTTTGAAACCGTGGCGCAACTTGCCCGCGATCTGGGCGTTGAGGGGCGGTTCCAACTGACTGCGCCGGCGGGCGAAACCGGGGTCTGGACCATTGCCCAAGACAGCATGAACAACGACAGCACCGACCCCACGGCAGACCGCACCGTGCATATTGACCGGTTCACCGGCAAGATCCTCGCGGATGTGGGCTTTGCCGATTACAGCCTTGCGGGCAAGGCGATGGCGGTGGGCATCCCGTTGCATATGGGGTTGATGGGGTTGTGGAATGCGGTTTTCAACATCGGTTTTTGTCTGGTTTTGCTGACCGTTTCTGTCACCTCGGTGGTGATGTGGTGGAAACGCCGGCCAGCGGGCGCGGCGCGGCTGGCGGCACCGCCGATGCCTGCCGATGTGCCCTTGGTCAAGGGCATGGCGCTGATTGCGCTGGCCATGTCACTGGCCTTCCCGGTGTTGGGAATAACGCTGCTGGCGGTTTTGCTGCTGGACTTTGTGATCCTGTCGCCAATCCCGGCCTTGAAACGGGCCTTGTCCTAAAGGTTGGCGCCGCCCCTCCCCCCCCCACGGGGAGGGGTTATTCCCGCCGCATCTGCCCCGCAATCGCCGCAAGGGCAAAGATCACCGCAGCGGCGGCCACAATCGACGGCCCGGCGTCGGTGTCTTGCCACAAAGACAGCCGCAACCCGGCAAAAACCGCCAGCCCGCCGATTGCCGCCGCCATGGCTGCCATGGTCTCGGGCGTGCGGGCCAGCGCGCGCGCGGCGGCGGCGGGAATGATAAGCATGGCCGCGATCAAAAGCGCACCCACCACCTTCAGTGCAACCGCCACAACCAGTGCCAGCGCCACCGTCAGCACCAGCCTTTCACGCGCCGGGCTTAGCCCTGCCGCATAGGCCAGTTCTTCGGAAAGCGTGGCCGTCAACAGCGCCTGCCAGCGCCAGAAAAGCAGCGCCAGAACCAGCCCCGCACCGCCCCAGATCAGCGCCAGATCGGCGCGCGACACCACCAGAATATCGCCAAACAAATAGGCCGACAGATCGGTGCGAACGCCGGGCACAAAGGACATCGCCACCAGACCAAAGGCCAGCGCCGAATGGGCCAGCACCCCCAGCGTGGTATCCATCGCCCAGCCCTTGGCTGCCAGCGTTGAAACCGTCAGGGCCATGGTCAGCGCCACGCCCAAAACCCCAACGGTTAGCGGAAGCTGAAAGGCCAGCGCCAGCGCCACACCCAAAATGGCGGCATGGCTGGTGGCATCGCCAAAATAGGCCATCCGCCGCCAGACGACAAAGCTGCCCAAGGGGCCGGCGGCCAAGGCAAGCCCAACACCGGCCAAAAGTGCGCGCGTGGTAAAATCATCCAGCATGGTCATGCTCATGGCTATGGGAATGGGGGTGGCTATGGTCATGCCCGTGGCCATGATCGTGGTCATGCCCATGGTCGTGATCATGCTGGTAAAGCGCCAAGGCGCCCTTGGTGCCAAGCCCGAAAAGCGCCCGATATTCCGGCGCATTCGACACCACGCGCGGCGTGCCTTCGCAGCAGATATGGCCGTTCAGGCAAACCACCCGGTCGCTTGCCGCCATGACCACATGCAGATCATGGCTGACCAAAAGCACCGCCGCGCCGGTTTCGGCCCGGACGGTTTCGATCAACTGGTAAAACGCCGCTTCACCGGGCTGATCCAGCCCTTGCGTTGGCTCATCCAAAATCAGCAATTGCGGCTTGGACAAAAGCGCGCGCGCCAAAAGCACCCGCTGAAACTGCCCCCCCGAAAGCGCCGCCATCTGCCGTGCGCCCAAGCCAGCGACGCCCACGCGCGCCAAAACCGCCTCGGCCGCCGCATCGCTGACCCGGATCGGCAGCGACAGGAAACGCCGCACCGTCATGGGCATGGACCGATCCACCGCCAGCTTTTGCGGCACATAGCCCAGCCGCAGCCCCGCCGTGCGGACCACCCGGCCATGGGCCAAAGGCAAGATGCCCAAAAGCGCCTTGATCAAGCTAGATTTACCCGAGCCATTGGGGCCAAGAATGGTGACGATCTCACCGGGGCGCACCATGAGCGAAACGTCATGCAGCACCTCAACCCCGCCAAAGCGCAGGCAGATATGTTCGGCGGCAATCAGCGGTGCAGAAGCCTCCATAGTCATACCGCCCCCTTGCAGGCGGGGCACAGGCCCATCGCCTCGATATTGGCGCGTTCAACGGCAAAGCCGGATTGCGCGGCCGCTTTGGTCAGGGCCGACATGACAGGGGCCGCGGGGGCCTCGGCCACGGTATCGCAAAGACGGCAAATCAGAAAGGCCGGTGCATGTTCTTCGCCCGGATGCATACAGGCGGTAAAGGCGTTCAGGCGGCGGATGCGATGGGCAAAGCCCTGTTCCTCCAGAAACTCCAACGCGCGATAGGCGACAGGCGGCTGGTTGCCAAAACCTTCGGCTGCAAGGCGGTTCAGCACGTCATAGGCCCCCATGGCACGGTGCGCCTCAAGCAGAATTTCCAGCACACGGCGGCGCACAGGCGTCAGCCGCAGCCCGCGCCCCTCAGCCAGGGCTTCGGCACGGGCAAGGGCCTCGTCGCGGCAATGGCCGTGGTCATGGCGGGCAAAGGCCAGATCGGGGGTTTGGCAGGCGGGGCAATCCTTGCCATGCAGGGGCGGGTGACGTTGGGCCATCGGGGCGCCTTGACTTGTGATAATATAACATATATATCCGCCAGAATCCCAAAAGCAAAGCCCCTTCACATGCGTCTGTTTCTTTCCGCCCTTATGGTTTGTGCCGCCACAATCGCCCCGGCCTTTTCGGCAAGGGCCGAGGTGCCCCATGTGGTCACCGACCTGCCCCCGGTCCATGCGCTGGTGGCGGCGGTGATGGGCGCATTGGGCCAACCCGATCTTTTGGCCGACAAAGGCGCAAATGCCCATAATTTTCAGATGCGCCCCAGCCAAGCGGCGGGTTTGCAGGCGGCAGATCTGGTGGTCTGGATCGGGCCGGAAATGACGCCTTGGCTTGAACGCGCGCTTCAGGGCATTCCCGCCGGTGCCGAGCTGCGGCTTTTGGCCGATCCCGGCACCCGGCTGCGCCATTTCGCCAAAGACGAACAAGGCGACACCCATGCCGATGAAGAACCCGGCCACAGCCATGACGGCACCGATCCCCACGCCTGGCTTGACCCGGAAAATGCCCGCCACTGGCTGGGGCTGATCGCCACCACCCTTGCCACCCAAGACCCTGAAAACGCTGCGATCTATACGGAAAACGCCAACAAAGCCGCGGCGGAGATTGCCGCGATTGACGCTGAAATTTCCGCCCTTCTGGCCACTGCCCGCAATCGGCCTTTGGTGGTTTATCACGATGCCTATGGCTATTTCGCAGATCATTACGGCCTGACCATTGCCGCCACCGTGGCCGAAGGCGATGCAAAAGCCCCCGGCGCCCGGCATCTGGCAGAAATCGAGACGCTTTTGGCCACAACCCCGGCCTGCCTTTTGCCCGAGGTCAACCATGACCCGAAGCCCATGGCCCAACTGGCCGAAACCAGCACCCGCCCGCTTGGCGCCCCGCTTGACCCGGAAGGCAGCCTTCTGCCCCCCGGAGCAGCACTTTACGGCCAGATGTTGCGCGCACTGGCCACGGCAATTGCCGCCTGCGCGGGCTGAACGCGGGCCTTGCAATGCCCCGGATGCGCGGCCAACTTGGCCCTGCGCAACAGGCACCAGCGGGGGGGGCGGGCATCATGCCAGCAGAGATTGACGATTTCGGGCAAACCGCCGATGGGCGCAGCGTGCGCCGCATCCGCCTGCGCGCGGGCGATCTTTCTGTCTGCCTTTTGACATGGGGGGCTGTCGTGCAATCGGTCCGGTTGGCGGGGCTGGCGCATGACCTGACGCTGGGTTCAGACCGGCTGGCCGATTACGAAGGCGAGATGCGCTATCACGGCGCAATCATGGCCCCTGTCGCCAACCGCATCGGCGGCGCGCGCGCGATGGTCGGCGGGCGGGAACATCAGTTTGAGGCGAATTTGGGCCAGCACTGTCTGCATTCGGGCAGCACCGGCGCGCATTTGCAAATCTGGGATCTGGTCGCAGCCCAGCGCGCCCGCGCCACCCTGCGGCTGGATTTGCCAGATGGTTTGGGCGGCTTTCCCGGAAACCGGCGCGTCGAGGCGCGGTTTTCCCTGCGCCCTGACCGGCTAAGTTTGGAAATTCAGGCCCAAAGCGATGCCGAAACCCTGTGGAACGCCACGAACCACAGTTATTGGAATCTGGATGGCGGCAGCAACTTTGCCGGCCACCGCCTGCAAATCATGGCCGAAGATTGGCTGCCCACCGATGCCGATGACAAGCCCACAGGGGAAATTGCCCCGGTTCAGGGCAGCGCGATGGACTTTCGCGCCCCGCGCATCCTTTCCCCCGGCACCCCGCCGCTGGACCATTGCTTTTGCCTGTCCCGCAACGCCACCACGCTGCGCGAGGTGCTGCATCTTGAAGGCGCATCAGGTCTTAAACTTTCGGTCGCAACCACCGAAACCGGCGTGCAGGTTTATGATGCCCGCGGGGCAAGGCGGCCGGGGCGGGCCGCCTATGAAGGCATCGCCATTGAAACCCAAGGCTGGCCTGATGCCCCAAACCAGCCCGGTTTTCCTTCCATTCACATGGCCGCCGGGCTGGCCCGGCCCCAGATTACCGAATGGCGTTTTTCGCGGCGTTGATCTGCTCAGCCGCCCAGAAAATCCACCTTGCCAACCTCCACCCCGTTTGAGCGCAGGATGTTATAGGCCGTTGACATGTGGAAATAGAAATTCGGGATGGCATAGCCGTAAAGATATTGCGGCGCGGGAAAGGTCAGTTCGCGCGGGCCGGCCTTGACGGTGATGATGCGCGCCGCCGCCCCTTCAAAGGCGCTGTCAGGAATGGTCTGGATAAAGGCGATGGTCTTGGCGATGCGGGCCTGAAGTTCGGCAAGGGTCGTCTCAACATCGGGGTATGAAGGCACATCTTGCCCCGCCAGCCGGGCCGAGGCGCCCTTGGCGTGATCAGTCACGATGCAAACCTGACGCCAAAGCGGGAACATATCGGCAATCAGCCGCAGGTTCGGCAGCACATCGGGCTTCAGCTTCTTCGCCTCGGCATGGGCTTCGGCCTTGGCCAGAATGGCCGAAAGGGCGGTCAGGGAATGGATGAAATAGCGGGTGGGGGCGTGCATGGGGTTCTCCTGTCTGCGCGCAGCTATGAAGCGCCAGACACGGCCCCTTAGCAAGCCCCGCCGCAATGGTATTATCGGTGTTTCACGGAGGTTTTATAGGGGGCTTTATGGGGGGCTTTATGGGGGAGTGTCGCGCATCATGGCGGATGCGCGACAAGGGTTTTCGCACGCCGCCGGTCAGACCCCAAGGCACCAGCGCATGATCGCCTTTTGAGCGTGCAGGCGGTTTTCGGCCTCATCGAAGATCACCGAATGGGGGCCGTCCATCACCGCGCTGGTGGCTTCGTCATTCCGATGCGCGGGCAGACAATGCATGAACAGGCTGTCGGGCTTGGCCTTGGCCATCAGCGCCTCGTTCACCTGATAGCCGCGAAGCTGGTTATGGCGGCGCTCTTTGGCGGATTCCGGGTCATGCATGGATACCCAAGTGTCCGTAACCACCAGATCAGCCCCCTGCACGGCCTTGTGCGGATCGCGTTCAATCAGAACATTGGCGCCTTTGGCGCGGGCGAATTCGACGAAATCGCGTTCGGGGTCCAAGGTTTCGGGGCCGGTGAAGGTGAAATCAAAGCCGAACTGACCGGCCGCGTGCAGGAAAGAGGCCGCGACATTGTTACCGTCGCCCGCCCAGACCACCTTTTTGCCCGCGATGGGGCCGCGATGTTCTTCATAGGTCATGACATCGGCCATGATCTGGCAGGGGTGGGTGCGGTTCGTCAGCCCGTTGATAACCGGCACCGTGGCGTGTTCGGCCATTTCCAAAAGCGTTGCTTCTTCAAAAGTGCGGATCATGATGAGATCGACATAGCGGCTGAGAACCCGCGCGGTATCGGCAATGGTTTCGCCATGGCCAAGCTGCATTTCCTTGCCCGAAAGCACCATGGTCTGCCCGCCCATCTGCCGCACCCCGACATCAAAGGACACGCGGGTGCGGGTGGAGGGTTTTTCAAAAATCAACGCCACCATGCGGCCCGCCAAGGGCTGATCATCATCCGGCGTGCCCTTTGGCCGGCCGTTCCGCGCGGTTTTCATCGCATGGGCCGTGTCGATCATGGCCCTGAGTTCGGAAGCTTCGGTTTTGTGAATATCGAGAAAATGTTTCATAGCATGGTTCTTTCTGGCAGCCCCCGGGGGTTTCACACCCCCGGCCCCCCGTGGGGTATTTGGGCCAAGATGAAGGGATCAGTTGAGGCTTTTGGCAAGCGCGGTGGCGGCGGCATCAAGGCGAGAGAGCGCCTCGGCGATGTCGGCGTCAGGGATGTTCAGCGCTGGCAAAAGGCGGATGACATTGTCGGCGGCGGCGACCGTCAGCAGATGTTGGTCATAGTTGGCTTTGACCACATCGGCATTGGGGGCCTTGCATTTCAGCCCCAGCATCAGACCCTGCCCGCGTACGGCTTCATAGACCGTCGGATGGCGGGCGACGAGGGATTCAAGCCCCTGCCGGAAAAGCCCGCCCTTGCGGTTTACTTCGGCCAGAAATGCATCATCTGAGACGATCTGCATCACTTTGGCCCCAACCGCACAGCCCAAGGGGTTGCCGCCATAGGTGGACCCATGGGTGCCCGCGACCATGCCGGAGGCGGCGTTTTCGGTGGCAAGAAGTGCGCCCAAGGGGAAGCCGCCGCCGATGCCTTTGGCGACCATCATGATATCAGGCGTGACGCCAGCCCATTCATGGGCAAAAAGCCGGCCGCTGCGGGCGACACCGCATTGCACCTCGTCAAAGATCAGGAGCGCGCCGTGCTGGTCGCAAAGGTCGCGCAAGCCTTTGAGGCAGGCGTCGGGCAAGGTGCGAATGCCGCCTTCGCCCTGAATAGGTTCGATGATGACGGCGCAGGTTTTGTCGGAAATGGCAGCTTTCAGCGCCTCGTGGTCGCCAAAGGGTAAATGGGTGAAGCCCGGCATCAGGGGGCCAAAGCCCTTGACCATCTTTTCCGACCCGGCGGCGGCAATAGCCCCGGTAGAGCGGCCATGGAAGGCACCTTCAAAGGCGATGATTTCAGCGCGCGGCTGGCCTTTGTCATAATGGTATTTGCGGGCCATCTTGATGGCCAGTTCGGCGGTTTCAGTGCCGGAATTGGTGAAGAAAACCGTATCGGCAAAAGTCTTTTCCACCAGCATCTCGGCCAGCCGTTCCTGTTCAGGAATGCGGTAGACATTCGAGACATGCCAGAGTTTGGCCGCTTGTTCGGTCAGGGTTTCAACCAGCGCCGGGTGGGCGTGGCCCAGCGCGTTCACCGCGATGCCAGCGCCAAGGTCAAGGTATCGGCTGCCGTCTTCGGCGGTAAGCCAGCTTCCTTCGCCTTTGGTAAAGGCCATGGGCGCGCGGTTATAGGTGGGCAGGACAGCGGAAATCATCGGTTCGGTTCCTTCAGGGAAGGCCAAGGGATGCCAAGGCCGGAAGCAAAGGTCAATGCTGGAAGGGGGATGTGGCATCGGCAAAGCCGAAAAGCCACGGCAGATCGGGCGCAGGCGCTTAGCGTCGGCGTCGGGGCAGTTGGAAAAGGGTGCCATATGCGATCATGCCGCCGCCATAGCGGCTGGCGCGGGCGATGGAAAGCCCTTTTCCGGGGCCAAGGGGGCGCTGGCCCGCAAAGCCGCAGTTTGGCGATAAAGCGTTGCGGAAATACCGCCATCCGGCAGCTTTCGGGGGAACCGGGCCGCGGTTTACCCCGCCAGCCGCCGCGCCAGCGCGTTTTGCCGTTCGATCAGGCGGGGCAGCTCGATAGTGGCCATTTCGCCGCCCCGCACCACCCGCCGGCCTTCGACAAAGAGGTCGCGCACCCGTGTCGGGCCGCACAGGATAAGGCTTGCCACCGCATCCCATGACCCGGCTGCCTCGATGCCTGAAACATCCCAGATAGCGATGTCGGCCCGTTTGCCGGGCTCCAACGACCCGACATCGTGGCGCCCCAGCACCTTTGCGCCGCCCAGCGTGGCGATTTCCAGAGCCTCGCGCGCGCTCATCGCATCGGCCCCCCGCGCTACGCGCTGCATGAGCAGGGATTGGCGAGCCTCCAGAGCCAGATTGCCCGCGTCATTGCTGGCCGAACCATCCACCCCCAGCCCAACCTTCACCCCGGCGTCGCGCATGGCCCGCACTGGCGCGATGCCCGAACCCAAGCGGCAATTTGAACAGGGGCAATGCGCCACCCCCGTGCCGGAGCGCGCGAAAAGATCAATCTCGCCACCGTCAAGCTTCACGCAATGTGCGTGCCATACATCTTCGCCCGTCCAGCCCAGATCTTCGGCATATTGGCCGGGACGGCAGCCGAATTTCGCCAGACTATAGGCGATGTCCTCGTCATTTTCGGCCAGATGGGTGTGCAGCATCACTCCTTTGTCGCGCGCCAGAAGGGCCGTATCGCGCATCAGATCGCGGCTGACGGAGAAGGGTGAACAGGGGGCCAGCCCCACCCGCAGCATGGAGCCTTCGCGCGCATCGTGATGGGTATCGACAAGGCGGATCATGTCTTCAAGGATCGCCGCTTCGCGTTCAACCAGACTGTCGGGGGGCAGACCGCCCGCGCTTTCGCCAATGCTCATGGCGCCGCGGGTGGGGTGAAAGCGCAGGCCCAATTCGGCTGCGGCCGCGATGGTATCATCCAGCCGCGCACCATTGGGAAAGAGATAAAGATGATCCGATGTCAGCGTGCAGCCCGAAAGCGCCAGTTCTGCCAGCCCGATCTGCGCTGAAACAAACATCTCCTCCGGGCCGAAACCCGCCCAGATCGGGTAAAGCGTTTTCAGCCAGCCGAACAAAAGCGCGTCCTGCCCGCCCGGAACCGCGCGGGTCAGGCTTTGGTAAAGGTGGTGATGGGTATTGACGAGCCCCGGCGTCACCACACAACCGCGGGCGTTCACCACTTCGGCCCCGCCCGGCGCGGCAAGCCCCTTGCCCAGCGCGGCGATCACCCCGCCCCGGATCAGAACATCAGCGCCACCAAGTTCTTCGCGCGCCGCGTTCATGGTGACAACGGCATCGGCGTTACGGATCAAGATTTCAGCAGGCATATGCGTTCCCTTCGTGCCCACCCCTTCGGTGGATCGGGAAACGGCGCACGACAGAAGGGGGAAGGACTCGGGCCGGGGCAGATGCTACGCGCCGCCCGCCGGGCTGACAAGCCACCATCCCCACCCCAAAGGGCAGGCTTTTGTCTTAGCTCAAGGCAGGGGCCAGCGCCATCTGCGACAATTGCCGCGTCGAAAGCCCTGAACGCCGGGCACGTCGCCCGAGCCATGGGGAGGTAAGGAGGACGCTAACAATGACAACGTATACAGTACAGGGTTTCAGCCGGGTTCTGGATTATGGCACCGGCACGTATTCAGATTTTGCCACCGCACGGATGCGGCTTGTGCGCCCCGATGATGCCACCAGTTTCGTGCATCACTACTGGGCCTTGGATGAAAACGACCCATTGGTCGGCATGACAACCGAACGCGATTACGATTCCTATAGCGTCACCCTCAACCGCACCGGCGGCGCGCGTTACGAATTGCAGGATTTCAGCACCCATATTGAGCGCCAGATTTATGCGTTGGATTGGGGCGCGGGCAATACCACCTATATTCACGCCATGTTTGAGCCGATGTCAGGCGAGGAATTCATCTTTGCCATGTCGGGCGCTGCGCTGCCGGCAAGCACAACATTGGCGGGCCTGAACACGCTGATGGAAGGCGCGCGCCATTGGGTAGAGGACGGCCCCTTCGAAAGCGGGCAGGAAATTGCGCTGTCACGCTATCAAAACCTGACCGTGAGCGAAAATGACAGGATCGTTGCGCGCGAGGGCCGGGCACTTTTCTGGGATGGCGGCGCGGGCAATGACACTTTGATCGGCGGTGCCCAGAATGACACGCTGCACGGCGGGGCGGGCCATGACCGGCTGGTGACGGGCACGGGTTCGAATGTGGTGTTCGGCGGCTGGGGGCATGACACGCTGATCGCCGCGGCCGATGGCATGTCGAATGAACTGTTCGGCGGCGGAGGCAATGACCTTATCACCTCAAACAGCATTCAGGGCGGCTGGATCAGCGCCGGGGCGGGCGATGATGTGGTGAACGCCGGGGCCGGGATTTTCAGCGTTGGGTTCTGGTCGGCCAATTACCAGATCAACGGCGGTTCGGGCAATGACACGCTGACGGCGGCCGAAGCGGATGATTACCTGATGGGAGATGCCGGAAATGACAGCCTGACCAGCAATGACGGGGCCGACATCTTGCATGGTGGGCGCGGGATTGACCGGCTTTATGGCGGGGCTGGCGCCGATGATCTGAACGGCGGGGCCGATAATGACCGGCTTTACGGCGGTGCAGATAGCGACGATCTTTTTGGTGGTCTTGGTGGCGATTACATGAATGGCGGAACCGGGGATGATCTGTTCATTTTCCGTCAGGCCAGCGAAAGCACGGTGGCGGCCAGCGACAGTATCGGTGGCTTTCAGATTGGCGCCGATCACATCTCGCTGATGGAAATGGATGCCAATGCCGCCACTACCGGCCGACAGCAATTTATCTGGCAAGGCAGCGATGCCTTTACCGGGCGCGGCCAGGTGCGGATTGAGGAATTGGCCGGTGACACCATCGTTTTGGGCAACCTTACCGGGGGATTGGCGGCCGATTTCCGCATCGTGATTGCGGGCGTCACGGGGCTGAGCGTCAGCGACTTTCTGCTCAGTTCGGAATAGGCCAAGCCGGCAAATACCAAGGGGCCCTGCGGGGCCCCTTTTCCGTTACGGCTGCACAGCTTTGTCCTTCAAAAGCGCCAGCGCCTCGGCATGGATGGCGGGATTCGCAGCGGCCAGAACCTGCCCCCCATTCGGGCAGGGCCGGCCCTGCCAATCGGTCACGATGCCGCCGGCGGCTTCGATTACCGCAATCGGACCTTGCACATCATAGGCTTGCAAGCCCGCCTCGATGACCAGATCAATCTGGCCCGCCGCGATCAGGGCATAGGCGTAACAATCATTGCCATAGCGCACGAGCTTTGCCTTTTCGGCCACCCGGCGAAAGGCTGCGCCTTCTTCGGCGGTGCCCACCTCGGGGAAGGTGGTCATCACGATGGCCTCAGACAGCGGGCGGGGCGCGCGGGCGCAAAGCGCGCTGCGCCCCATCGGGCCGTTCACCTCGGCCCGGCCAAAGCCGCCTTCGAACCGCTCTTGCACATAGGGCTGGTCGATCAGGCCAAAAAGCGGCCCGGTTTCATCGCCCACGGCGATCAACACACCCCAGGTTGGCGTGCCGCACAGGAAACCACGGGTGCCGTCGATCGGGTCCAGAACCCAGGTCAGACCGCTGGTGCCAGCGGTCGTGCCATATTCTTCGCCCAAAATCCCATCCTGCGGGCGCCGTTCGGCCAGAATGGCCCGCATCTGGCGCTCCGATAGCCGATCCGCCACCGTAACCGGATCAAAACGGGTGGTTTCCTTATTGTCAGCGGTCAGCCCCGGCTGGCGAAAATGCTGCAAGGTCGCCTGCCGCGCCGCATCGGCCAAGGCATGAGCCGTTGCCATGAGTTCCGCCTGTTCAGCCGCATCAATCCTGCGCATCCTTGCCCCCCGAAATGCAAAGCCCCCGCTGCCGGGCTATCGGCACGGGGGCTTGTGGTCAAGCTGAAGCGGCTTGAAAGCTGTTCAGGCGGCGTCAGACAGCACGCGGGCCAGATCGAACAGGCGACGGCGCTGCGCTTCGGGGATGGAATAGTAGGAACGCACCAGTTCCAGCGCCTCTTTGTCGGCCATCAGATCGGCACCGGCGGGCTTGGGCATATCCTGATCGGAAAGACCTTCGAAGAAAAAGGCGATGGTCACGCCCAGCGCATCGGCAATATCCCATAGCCGCGAGGCCGAAACCCGGTTCATCCCGGTTTCATATTTCTGAATCTGCTGGAACTTGATCCCAACCTTGTCTGCAAGCTGCTGCTGGGTCATGCCGATCATCCAGCGGCGGTGCCGGATACGTTTTCCAACATGGGCGTCAACTGGGTGCTTCATTTACGGCTCCATTCTTGCAGGCTTTTCGACTGCGGGTTGTGGCACATAAGCCTATAAGCAAATTTCACGCCAAACCTGCATGACGGCACCAGAAAATCGCATAATTTTTGCAGCCCGCAAAAACCTGTCCTTTTGGATATGTCCATTTATTCCAAACGATAGCCGACCTATCCTTTTGGATATGTCCAATTATACAGTTGGAGAATATTTCTGGCGAAACGGGCAAGATACACGCCAAAGGAACGAAAATGCCCGCCAACTCGCCCACAAGGAGTTTCTCATATTGCATTGCATTTTGCAATTATTTAACCAACAACCCGTTGCAAAATGCAAAAATCTGCCCCTCTTGACCGCGACCAAAGCCGGCCCTTTGATACAGAAGGCGCAATGGGGGCACAGATGAAATCTTGGCGGCTTGCAGAACTTGGCGGCACCTTCCACCTTGAAACGATTGCTTCCCCCACCCCCGGCGCGGGGGAGATTGCCATTGCGGTTTCGGCCTGCGCGCTGAACTTTGCCGATCTCTTGATGCGCGAGGGGAAATATCAGGAAAAGCCCCCCCTGCCCTATACGCCGGGCATGGAAGTGGCGGGCACGGTCACGGCCCTTGGCCCCGGCGTCACCGGCCCGGCGCCGGGCAGCCGGGTTCTGGCCTTTCTTAACCATGGCGGGCTGGCGGAAACCGCGATTGCCCCGGCTGAACGCGTTGTGTCCCTGCCCGACACCATGCCCTTTACCGATGCCGCCGCCTTTTCGATTGCCTATGGCACTTCGCATCTGGCGCTGGACCATAAGGCGCGCCTGCAACCGGGCGAGACGCTTTTGGTTCTGGGCGCGGCGGGCGGCGTGGGGCTGACCGCGGTCGAGATCGGCAAACGCATGGGCGCGCGGGTGGTGGCCGCCGCACGCGGGGCGGAAAAACTGGCGATCGCCCGCGCCGCCGGGGCCGATGTGGTGATCGACAGCGATACGCCTGATCTGAAAGCCGCATTCAAGGCCCTTGGCGGGGTGGATGTGGTCTATGATGCGGTGGGCGGGCCGGGTTTTGACGCCGCGCTGTCTGCCTGCCGGCCCGAAGGGCGACTTTTGGCCATTGGCTTTGCCAGCGGGCAGGTGCCGCAGGTGCCCGCCAACCTGCTGTTGGTCAAAAACCTTTCGGTGATGGGGCTTTACTGGGGCGGCTATCTGAAATTCGCCCCGCAGGTGCTAACCGGCAGCCTGCGCAAACTTTTGGCATGGTATGAAATCGGCGGCCTTCGCCCCCATATCAGCCACCACCTGCCGTTTACGGCCCTGCCGCAAGCGATGGAACTGCTGCGTGACCGCAAATCCACGGGAAAGATCGTCATCACCCTGCCCTGAAACCTGCCACGGCAGCAAAGCTGACTTTGCGGCAAGACGTATTTCGGCAAAGGAAATACCGGTTTTGCGCCGGAAATCCTTGAAATTGCGCCCTGACCTTCCGATATTCAACGCATAAGGCAGCGCCGGAACCCCCGTGCGCCGCTTGCCAGAAACATCGGAGGCTTCACATGGCACAGTTTGATACGATCCGCAGCGGCGTGGGCACCGCCCAGGCAGCCCGGATCGACGCGGGTCTTCGCGCCCATATGAACAAGGTTTACAGCCTGATGTCGGTTGCCATGCTGGTGACGGCGGGCGTGGCTTGGGCTGTTGGCACCAACGAATCCATGCTGGCCGTGGTCTTTGGCTCTCCGCTGAAATGGGTGGTGATGTTTGCGCCCCTGGCCATGGTTTTTGCCTTTGGCGCGCTTATCAACCGCATGTCGGTCGGCGCGGCGCAACTGTTCTTCTATGCCTATGCCGCCGCCGTGGGCCTGTCCTTGTCGTTCATCTTCGCGGTCTATACCGGCACCTCGATTGCGCAAACCTTCCTCGTCACCGCCATCGCCTTTGCCGGCCTGTCGCTTTACGGCTACACCACGAAGAAAGACCTGTCCGCGATGGGGTCATTCCTTATCATGGGGGTGATCGGGCTGGTCGTGGCCTCGATCGTCAACATCTTCCTCGCCTCCTCGGCGCTGGCCTTTGCGATTTCGGTCATCGGCGTGCTGATCTTCGCCGGCCTGACGGCCTATGACACCCAGTCGATCAAGAACACCTATATCGCCCATGCCGTGCATGGCGATACCGAATGGCTGGGCAAGGCCGCCATCATGGGCGCGCTGAACCTTTACCTCGACTTCATCAACATGTTCATGTTCCTGCTGCAATTCCTGGGCAACCGCGAATAAAACCACACAGGACGGATACGACAAAGGCCGGGGCAAAACCCCGGCCTTTTTGTTTGCCATTCGACCAATCGGCATCGCGACAGGCCAAAACAAAACCGCGCCGGAAAGGCGCGGTTTGATGGCATTGCCGAAGGGGCAGATCTTACTTGATCTTGCCTTCCTTGTATTCGACATGCTCACGCTTGACGGGGTCATATTTCTTGACCGTCATCTTTTCGGTCATGGTACGGGCGTTCTTCTTGGTGACATAGAAGTGCCCGGTGCCAGCCGTCGAGTTCAGACGGATCTTGATCGTCGCCGGTTTGGCCATGGTCGTCTCTCCTGCATCGGGAAAACCGATGTTTCCCCGCTAAAACCTTGAAGCCCGCCTTTTACGCAGGCCACGGGCAGAGTCAACAGCAAAAGCACCATTTTGGCGGGCCAACGCGCCGGGGGTTTATCCTTGCGGCGAAGACGTGGCTTTGGGTCACGTTTCGCTGCTGTCTGCTGCGTCATCCTCCGCATCTTCGCAAGGATCAAGGCGCAAAAGCACCTGGCGAAACCAGCCGATAGCGGCGGTCTCGAATCTCTCTGGCCCGGCAGAGCTGCGCAATGCCGCCATCTGGCTGCGCAACCACTCCAGCGCCTGTTCTTCCTGCTCGGCCTCTGCCGCGCCGGTGGTGGCATCGTGAAAACGCTGCTGAAACCAGGCCATGGCGGCGGCTTCCAACGCAACCACATCGGGCAGACCCCGAATCTGCGCCTCAATCGGAATAACCTTCGGGCGAAAGCGGAGCAGCGATTTGCTTTCAACTTCATTGCGATCCGCCTGCCGGTAATAGGCCGACCCGATCAAGCGTTTCGAATTCTTGCGGCCATTGGCATCGCCGCGGGCATGTTTCAACAAATGCAGATCATCGGATTTGACATGGTGGTGATGCAGGCTGGCATTGGCCCAACTGCATTGCGCGGCTTCGACACGATAGCCAGACTTCCGCTTTGACAAAAGCGCATCAATCGGCATCGGCACTCCGGCGGTATTGACAGCCACAGGCACCTGCCGTCGCCGGGGCTGTTTGGGGCTGTGGACCCCCATCATCTTAAATTTCTGCGGCCGAAACAGCGTTTTGAAACCAATCTGCGCCCCGGCCCCCGGCACCGGCACCGGCACCGGCAGATCACGCTCAGTGCGGGTAAAGGTTTCCACGACAGAGCCCCCCTGCCAGCGAGGAACCCCGGCGCTGCCGAAATGCCGCCACTGCAACGCTATGGCATCAACATCAGGATAAAGCGCGATCAGATCGTCAATGCGGCGGCCGCCGATTTCAACATTGACATATTCATCGGCATCAATGTGCAAAACCCATGCGGCATGGCGCACCTGCGGCATGGCAAAGGCAGTTTCCAGCGCCTGCTTTTGAATGCTGCCCGCCGGATAGGGGCCGGGATTGTCATAGTGTTCAACCGGCATCCCTGCGGCCATGGCATCCAAAAGCTTGTCCGTGCCATCCGAACAATCATTGGTGAAAACGATAATCCGATCAAAGCCCAGCGCCAGATGATGCGCCACCCATTCCACCACAAAAAGTGCTTCATCGCGCATACAGGCGACGATGACTTTTTCTCCGCCTGCCAAATTGGCAGAGGGTGTGGCGACCGCGGCTTGCGAAGATATAAACGGCATGGAAAACGAAAAACCAATCAACAAAGGGAACCAAGCATAGGCCCGAAACTATTTACCAATCCGTCAAGATCCGCCACGATTTTTTCGGCTACTTCGGCCAGAAATCTGAATTTGCGCGGAGGGCCTGTAAGCCGGATTCTGTCCAAGGGGTTTCCCCCTCTGGATGACCATTCTTCTGCCGCTCCCGTTACCGGGGCGGTCAAGCTGCCAACCCGGACCCCTGGGCTGAAGTGTCCCTGTGGAGGTCTCCGCCATCGCCTTGCGGCAGTCGCGGACCTTTCCACGCGGGGTCCCTATTCGGCATTGCTCCGGGTGGGGCTTGCCGTGCCGTCCTTGTTACCAAGTTCGCGGTGGGCTCTTACCCCACCGTTTCACCCTTACCCCGCAAGCGGGGCGGTCTCTTCTCTGTGGCGCTTTCCCTGGGGTTGCCCCCGCCGGGCGTTACCCGGCACCCTTTCTTCATGGAGTCCGGACTTTCCTCGGAACCTTGGCCCCGCGGTCATCCAGCCCTCCGCGCAAACGGGGGGATAGGGCGAAACGCCATTTTCTGCAATCCCCCACGCGCCAAGATGCCATCCCGAACGATCGGCACAACACGCCCCAAAGCGCCTCCGGCGGGAGTATTAGATTCGTTAGATACATCGTTATTGCATTGATTTGCAATGATTTTATATTCGTTTTTGGTTGAGATTTTGACGTTTTTGCGAGAAACTGTGCACGTATTGCACATGACTGCGCCTGCATTGCGAGGCGCTTGCACAGGGTTCGCACATGGCCACAATCTCAAAGCTTCCGTCAGGAAAGTACCGCGCCCAGGTGAGACGTCAGGGTATTTACAAAGCACAAACGTTTTCACGCAAGATAGACGCCCAAGGCTGGGCTGTCGAGATCGAGCGCGCGATCGAGAGTGGAAGCACGCGTGGCATCATGCGCCCTGCCGCTGGAATGACGCTCGCGGATATTGTTGAGGCCTACACCGCGCAAGTCAGGCTGCCCGCAACGGCAACTGGCTATCTTCAGCAGATCGCGCACGTCATTGGCCATGTCAGCGTGCGCCAGTTGAACGCGCTGCACTTACAAGAATGGGTCGCCGAACGGCAGAAGGCTGGCCTGCAAACGGCCTCAATTCTGCGCCCCATGGGGCGGCTTTCTACGATGCTGCAATGGGCGCGCGACATCAGAAGCATCGACGTCAATCCCGAGATCGTGCTGGAAGCGCGGAGGCGTTTGGTCAGGCACAATCCAAACTACAACCGCCAACGGGATCGGCTACCAACGCCAACTGAGATTGAGAAACTGCGGGCCTATTTCAGGGCGGAATACGGCGGCAGAACGCCGATGGCAGCAGTAATGGACTTTGCTCTCGCCAGCGCCATGCGGGTTGGAGAAATATGCCGCATAACCTATGCAGACGTCGATTGGGCCAAGAACACGGTCACGATCCGCGACCGCAAAGATCCCAAATTGAAGATCGGAAACAATCAAATTGTGCCGCTCTTACCCGCCGCGATGGAGATTGTGCGGCAGCAACGAGAGCTGAGCGATGGAAAAGGTGAGCTGCTGCCGGTTCCGTGGACACTCGGTTAAGCTAACATGGCCCGTGCCTCGAAGACCATGGGGCTCAGATAGCCCAATTTCGAATGTCGCCTGCGTGGGTTGTAGAAGCGCTCGATGTAATCGAACACATCGGCGCGCGCGTGATCTCGAGTGCGGTAGACCTTGCGCGCGGTCCGTTCGGTCTTCAGCGACGAAAAGAAGCTCTCCATCGCCGAGTTATCCCACACATTGCCAGCGCGGCTCATAGAGCAGGTAATCCCGTTGTCGCCAAGCAGTCGTTGAAACTGCTCACTCGTGTATTGCGATCCTTGATCAGAGTGATGCAGTAAGGCATCGGCTTTTCCACGCCGCCAGATCGCCATCATCAAGGCATCCATGACCAGCGCGGCGTCACGCTCAGCCTTCATGGACCAACCAACGATCCGGCGTGAGATGGAGGAGGATCAGAAAACGATCCGGGGGATCGTTTTCCCGACGACCATCCAGGACGACCGCAACGTAAAGCCAGCCCTCGGCGGTCCAGATGTAGGTGAAGTCGGCCAACCACTTCTGGTTCGGGCGGTCTGCCTTGAAGTCGCGATCCAGGATGTTCTCGGCAATCACCGAGCGCTCGCCGTCGTCCTTGGGCTTTCCGCGTCGTTTTGGACGTGCTTTCAATGCGTTCTGGCGCATCAGCCGTTCGACCCGATGCAACCCGCAGGCCAACCCCGTTTCAAGAACATCATGCCAGACGCGGCGCGCGCCATAGGTCCGATCGCTGGCTTTGAAGCTCTTGTCGATAGCAGTGACAAGCTTGGCGTCGTGGCTTGCTCGCGCACTTGGTGGTCTCTTGAGCCAAGCGTAAAAGCCTGAGCGCGATACATCGAGGGCATCGCACAGCCAGTTGATCGGCCAGATGTGGCGATACTTGGCAATGAACGCGAACTTCATGTCGCTTCCCTCGCGAAGTAGGCCGCGGCTTTCCTAAGAAACAGCCTCGGGTGCAGGAATGGGGGCCAATTCAAAGCCGAATGTCTTGGCGCGGCGCTGGAGGTTGGCCAGGACGCGGGTTCGGTGGCGCTCTTCATACGCCGCGGCGCCAGGATCGTGATAGGCCATGCCAAACCGTAGGGCATTGTAGAACAGGACAGCGATCTTGCGCGCGGTCGCTGTCACGGCCTTTTGTTTGCCAATCCGGGACGACAGCCGCCGGTAGAACGCCCCCAAAGCCGTGTCGCTACGCCCGATGGTCGTCGCTGCCAGTCGCAACAGTGCAGCGACACGGCTGGACGACCTCCGGGTGCGCGATGACAGCAACTTGCCGCCAGATATCTTGTTGCCCGGGGCCAGGCAGAGCCATGAGGTGAAGTGCTTGGCGCTCTTCCACGCACGCAAATCCGTGCCGCATTCTGCGATCAGCTTAAGGGCAAGCGAAGGGCCAAGCCCATGGATCTGCGTGAGGTCGGTGCCCAGAACGCCATAGAGGGCGGCCCGCACATCGAAGGAAGGCGCATTGACCTGCTTGCGCTTGGTCCGTGCCTTGGGCAGAGCCGGAACATCCCCATCGGCCCTGACGGTCAGTGCCGCAACGGCGGCCTCCAGCTTACGATCACAGTCCTCGATCTTGGTCTGGTAGAAGTCGTAAAGATCGAGCGACTGGGTCAGGGCGAAGATATGTTCAGCACGGTCATTGCCGACGAGGGCTGACTTGATCACCTCGATGGAAGAATGGCAGCGGATGTCACGGTATGCGGCCAGCACTTCGGGGTCGCGTTCGCCGTCGACGATGGCACGGATGATCCGCATGCCGGTCGCCCCGGTGATATCCGACACCACGTGGTGCAGTTGCAGGTTCATCTCCATCAGGGCCTTCTGCATGTGCTGAATATGGGCGGCGGCATATTCGACCAGCCGCTCGCGCTGACGCAGATAGGCACGCAGGGTGGCAATCTCGGCTGCGGGGCGGAAACTGCCGCGCAAAAGGCCATAGGAGTGCAACTGCCGCAGCCAGCCCGCATCGCTGACATCGGTTTTGCGGCCCGGCACATTCTTGGCATAGCGCGCATTCACCAAGATCACATGGAAGCCCCGCGCCTCCAGAACCTCGAATGCAGGGATCCAGTAGACGCCGGTGGATTCCATTGCCACGCTCGTCACGCCGCACGCGTCGAACCAATCGGCAAGGTCGTGTAGGTCTTGGGTGAATGTCCCAAATGCCCTGACGGGCGTGTCGCAGACATCGGGGTTCACCGCGGCCATATGCATGGTCGATCCGCTGTCGATCGCCGCCGCCGCGGGATTGACCATCTTCAGGTCCGGGTGGCCACCGGTCACACTCTTAGTCATGGCATCTCCTCCGATAGGGAAGAAGGGCGTGGGCCATGCAAGTCCGTCATCTTCCTAACCGGGATCGCCGCTGTCGCAGCGTCACCACTCTCAAGTGCGCATCAGCCCATGTGCCACGTTTTTTAACGGGGTCTGACCCTCCAATAAGCGATCGGCAACTGCCCTTCAGGCCGCCAACAGTAACACAGGCTGTTTATACCGCGCACAGGCGGGCTGCGGCCCGTGACGGTTTTTTAGGATATCACGCTCCGCCTTAAGCTTGGCGACCTCTTTCTTCAGGGCTGCTATCTCGGCTTGCTCGGCGCGTTGCAATCCATTGCCAGGAAACGCGCTGGTAGGCACGGCGGCGAGCTCGCTCACCCATCGGCGCAAAACGCGATCCACCAAATCCAGATCTCGAGCTGCTTGGGCAATCGAAACGCCACGCTCGGTTACCAACTTCACAGCCTCGATCTTGAACTCGCGGCTATACTTACGTCTTGTCATACTGTCTCTCCAGTTCCTTGGTTGCGGACTTATATCCGTGTCCACGGAACCGGCAGCAGCTCAGAACTGCCATTTCAGAAGCTGTTCTATCGCTAGAGACTGGTCCTGCCCAAAGCTCAGCGAACCAATGGCCTCGCCTGCCCAGATATGTCGGGAGTAGCTGAGCGAGACCGCAATCCGCGCCGTATCCCCAGCTTTTTCGCCGTCAAGATGCAGCGCGTAACTGGTAGCCTCATGCAGGCCTTCCATGCGGTAATCCATGGCCAGACCATAGCCGCAAACGCCGGCGCTGCCTTCCAGAGGTTTGTCGCAGAACAGGCGAGGCGTCAGTTCCAGAAGCGTTGCGTCATCCGCCAGCAGATCGACAAAGGCGATTTCAGCATACGCGCGTGCGCCTGAAACCTTGCCGATGCTAAAGTCGCGGCTGTCGGCAAAACCGGCGCGCGCGGCTGTAACCGAGGCCTGCCCGCCCGGCGAGTAGGCAAGGTCGATGCCAAGGCGCGGGCGCACATCCTTGCCGCCGATCTTGCCTTGCCCCTGCAAGGCCCCGCCGGCAAAAACCGCACCATAGCGATAACGCCCATCCGCCTGAACCGCCCCACCGGGCCGATCGAAGCTAAGCGCAAAACGGTGCAGGCCGGTTGACAGCCCCAGATAATAGCCCAGCCCCAGCTCACCCATCACCTGCCGGGCGCCATAGATGCCAGCCAACAAGCCAATGCCGTCGATATTGCCTGTGGCAAGGGCGCCGACGGTGCTGCGCGAAAGGTAAAGCCCGGCGAAGCGGCCAGCGATGGCATTGGCATTGCGCGTGATTTCGCGGCGCCAGACCGTGCTGAACATGCCCTGATGGGTGTTATCCCCGGTTTTCTGATACGAAAACTCCCAATCATGCTGGCGACGCAGGCCCGTGGCGCAATCAAAGCTTTCCGAGTGGCCCGAACCCGCGGCCTGACCATTCGCACCCCCGGCCGACAGATCCAGATCCCGCGCGGCAGTTTCGGTGTTTTCGCAAGGCGCGGCCTGTATCGAATTGGCTTTCAGGGTAAAGACCACACGGCGGTTGGATTGCATCCCTTCTTCGGTGGCATTGTCGGCAACCGGGCGGGTTTCGCCATAACCGATGGCTGAAAGCCGCGTCGTGTCGATGCCCAGTTCGCTCAGGGCTTTGACCACAGCCTTTGCCCGCGTGGTGCTGAGCGCCATGTTGTAGACGTCAGAGGCGCGGTTGTCGGTATGGCCTTCCACATCAAAGCTGGCGGTTGGGCATTTTGCAAGCAGGGCAGCCAGCTCTTGCAAAACCGGGCGCGCGGCATCAGCCAGGATGGCGCTGGCGGTTTCAAACATGATTGGCTTGCCTTGCAGCAAGGCGGCAATCGCATTGGTGCAGGCGACGCCATCGTTTTGCGGGAGGCGGCCTAGCGCCTGCGCGGCAATATCCGACATGATCCGGCCCTGTTGCCCCATGGTGGCCGCCAGATCATCTTTCAGGATCGTTTTCAGATCGTCGATGACAAGCGGCACCAGTGCCGGCGAAAGCCGGGTAACCACGCCCGCACCGGTGGCAGGTGGCGTCGCCGAAGTCGAGGCCACGCCATTGGCCGCGGAATAGGCGCTAATCGTGCCACCCCCGGCTGGCATTGCGCTGACCTGCGCCACGTTTTCGATGGAACCGGCAATGATATCGGCCGCACTTAGGGTATAGCTGGCGGAATAGGTCCAGCTTTCGCCCACCTCCAGCGTGCCGCTGCCGTCGGAATCGCCCATGTCGCTGGAGGCCCAGCTTTCATTCGGGGTCAGCACATCGGTCAGCGTGACGCTGGTCACATCCAGATTGCCGGTGTTTTTTACCGTGATGGTATAGGAAACCACATCGCCCGCAGTCGCCGGTGAAAGCGTGGTGGCTGAGGCCGTTTTGGTAATGGTCAGCCCGGCTGCGGAGGTATCCATCGGGATATGGTTATGGACGATACCGTTCGACAGGGTTGTCGAATTGGTCCAGTCGGCAAAGGTGAAGGCAAAGCTCAGATAGTGGCGGGTTGATTCGCTTCCCGTCGGCGCGGTGGCGCTGGTGACCATTTCCTCTACCCCGCCACCCAGCGCGGGCGTGTAGATGCTGGCGGTTGCCGGCAACAGCAGCGAAGGCGATGTATAGCCCGTTGCCGTGACCTGAAGACTGTAGATACCGGTTTGCGCCGGGTCTTGCAGGAAGAAGCTGTAATTGCCATCCACACCGGTGGTCTGGGTGTTGGAACCCCCAACGACCCAGGCTGCGTTGGCCGGCGCGCCGTTGTAAAGCAAGGTCACCGTAGCCCCCGAAATCGGTGCGCGCGTTACCGCATCATATACAACCCCGCTGGGGTCGATGGTCAGCGCGTTGACTTCTTCATAATTGCGGCTGGAGCCGGCACCATAGGCAATAGTGATGGCCGTCACCTTGTTCAGGCCGCCGTGGATTCCTTGCGCTTGCCCGGCGCCATCATAGCCGCTGAAGTTACGCGAAGACGTGGCCTGAAAGCGGACCTCATAGGTTTCAGGCGCCAGATTGGTAAAGCAATATGTGCCGCTGCCGCTTGAGGTGGTGGTCGCAACCACCGCGCCCGAACTGTCATACAGTTTCACCGCCACGCCGCTGATCGTGGCAGAGTTTTGGTAAAGCGTGCCGCAAATCGCCCCAAGAAAGGTGGTGGTGGCCCCCGCATTCGCGCTGAGGCTGGGGCGGGATTGGGCGGTCAGGTTTGTGCCGGTGGGGCTGCCAACTTTGGCCTGCGCCTCGGCCAGATTGCTGATATAACCAACGCCGCTCATATCCGCCGCTGTGATGGTATAGCTGGCGCGGTAAAGCCAAGTTTCCCCCACCTCTAGCACAGAGTCGCCATCATCGCCCGAAACATAGGCCGGTGTGGGGGCGGTTCCGGTGCCGGTAAAGCTGGCGGCAACATCGGTCAAGCCCACGTTGTATAGCGACGTGTTGCCGCTGTTGGTCAGCGCGAACTGGAACAGAACCGAGTCGCCTGCCTCAATCCGATTGTTGGCGTTGCTGTCCTGAAGACTGGACGTCTTGACAAGCACCATCGCGGAATTCTGGCTGATGGTGGTCACCACGCCGCTGCCCGCCGCGGGGGCGTTATTGGCCGAAGATACGGTGCCATTTGCCCCGGAATAGGCGGTGATGGTTGAATTGTCGGGTTTTGTCCCGGTCAGCGAGGCGATGTTTTCCACCTTGCCCGCGTCAATGTCTGCCTGCGTGACCGTATAGCTGGCGGTCCAGATCCAGGTTTCTTCCGGGTCCAGTTCGTTGTCATCGGTAACACCTGCCGCCGCAGTCAGGATCGCGCCGCCGGTCAGCGCATCCGTCAGCGTGACATTCGTCAGCGCCACGGTGCCGTAATTGTGGCCTTCCAGCGTATAGGTGATGACCTGCCCGACACTGGGCGAAGTGATCGCCGTGGTCGAAGCCGTCTTCTTAAGCGAAATGGCGGCAAGTCCCGGTGCCAGATCGCGGGTCGGTTCGCTGTAGTTGGTCGTCCGGCCATCGGTATCGGCTGTGTCGTGGGTGACATCGGTAATCGTGCTGCTGCCGTATTGGGCTTCGGCGGTGGCGGTGTTTTTCAAGCCACCCGCCGATACATCGGCGGCATCCACCAGATAGGTGGCGGTGTAGCTGACCGTATCGCCGGGTGCCAGGCTGGCCGATCCCGCCGAAAGGGCGAAGCTGGACAAACTGTTGGTGGCCGTCGTGTCATCCTGCCGTTTCAGCGTATCAGACTGAACCGCGGCTCCGGTGACAGGCACGTTGCCGGTGTTCTTGATCGTAACGGTATAGGTCAGCGTATCACCCGCAGAAAGGCCGGCAGGGGCCGTGTCATTCGTGAGCGCCGAAAGCTTCCACGCTTCGATTTGCGGATAAGCTGCCAGTGCCGTCACGGTTGCGGTATTATTGGCTTGTGCCGTGCCGGAAAGGTCGCTGACATCATCGGTGTTACCGGGGCTGGAACCTGTTGCTGTTGCCTGATTGGTGACAGAGCCTGCATCGATGTCAGCCTGTGTCACGGTATAGCTGAAGCTGAAGCTGGAACTGTCGCTCGCGCCGGGGGCAAGGGTGACAGGGCCACCTGAAACCACATGGCTGCCCGGTGCCAAAGGATCGCTGATGGTAATGCCCGACAAGGTGGTGTTGCCGGTATTGGTGACAGTAAAGCTGTAACTGATCGTATCGCCTGCATCGACAACGCCATCGCTGCCCGCGTTCAGGCTGGCGGTTTTCACCAGGGCAATCGAAGGTGCCAGCGTGACCAGATCGGTCGTCGGGCTATTGCCATTCGTGGCGGTGCCATCGGCGTCGGCGGCGTTATGCGTTTGATCGGTATAGTTGGTGCTGTTGTAAACGCCCTTGACCACAGCCGTGTTGGACAGACCGCCTGCCTCAATATCGGCTTGCGCCACGGTATAGGTGGCGCGGAACTGGGCAATCTGGCCGGGGTTCAGCGTGGTGGAACTGCCGGGCACCAGCGTAAAGGCTGGCAGAGTGTTGGCCGAAGCGGTCATATCGGCTTGGGTCAGCGTATCGCTTTGAACCGAAACTGAAGTCAGAACGACGTTGCCGGTGTTCTTGGCATAGATAGTATAGATCAGATGATCGCCCGCGCTCAGGCCGCCGCTGTTGTCGACATCATCCAACTCTGACAGTTTCCAGCCCTCGATCGAAGGTGCGCGCACCAACGAGGTCAAGGTGGGCGTGTCATTGCTTTGGGCCGTGCCCGAAAGATCGGTTACATCATTGCTATGGCCGGGGCTGGAGCCGGTTACCGTGGCCTGGTTGGTGAATGACCCTGTGCTGATATCGGCAGTAGTCAACGCGTAGCTGCCGGTAAAGCTGAAGCTGTTCGTCGCGCCGGGGGCCAGTGTGATCGGCCCGCCTGAAACGGTCAGCAACGGGTCCGTCAGGGTGATGTTGGTCAGGGTCACGTTGCCGGTATTGGTCACGCTGAATGTATAGGTGATCGTATCGCCTGAGCGTGCAGCCCCGTTCGTGCCGGTGCCATTGACCACCCCGGCCTTTACCAGAGAAATTTGCGGATCGGCGGTCAGGTTAAGCGTGGTCGGGGTGTCATTCCCGCTTGCTGCCCCGGAAACATCACTTACAGCCCAACCGTTGGGATCGGTGCCACTGGCATAGGCGGTATTAGCGACAGAGCCTGCGTCAATATCGGCCTGGGTCAGGGTATAGACCCCGGTAAAGCTGCTGCTGTCAGAGGCCCCCGCCGCCAGGGTGACCGGGCCACCGCTCACGGTGATTTTCGGATCGGTCACGGTAATGCCGGAAACCGTCTGGTTGCCGTCATTGGTGACGGTAAAGCTATAGCTGATGGTGTCGCCCGCATCCGCCCGTCCATCGCCGCCATCATTCAGCGTAGCCTGCTTTACGAGGTTGATGGAAGCCGTCTGGTTGAAGACCACATCCGTTGGCGCATCAAGATAGGAAAGCGCACCCGACGTGTCGCTGACGCTGCCGCCGGATGACGTGCCTGTGACAGTGGCGGTGTTACGCACGCCACCGGCTGAAATGTCGGCCGAAGTCAGGGTATAGGTGCCATGGAAGGTTGAACTGTCAGTTGCGCCGGGGGCAAGGCTGGCAAGTGGCCCGCCGGTCAATGACCCGTTGGGAGCAACCAAAAGCGGGTCTGACAGCGTGATATTGCTGATCGTCAGGCCGCCGGTATTGGTGACAGTGAAGGCATAGCTGATCGTATCACCAGCCTCGAGCGCATTGTTCGCGCCAAGGTTCAGCGTGGCGGTTTTGGTCAGGCTGATATCTGCCGTATTGGAAAAGCTGGCGTTCAAGGCCGCTTGCAAATCGGCAAAGACGCTGGAGCCGAAATTGGCGCTGCCATCGGTGGAATCCGACGTGATAAGTGTGCGGAAAGCGCTTTCC